>Ga0207653_10000053_pt1 | contig 87641 bp, 80 predicted proteins | sample KBSK5251metaG_FD_184341 | JGI IMG/M metagenome (GOLD analysis project Ga0207653, IMG submission 184341) | Corn, switchgrass and miscanthus rhizosphere microbial communities from Kellogg Biological Station, Michigan, USA - KBS K5-25-1 metaG... | ecosystem: Host-associated > Plants > Roots >... | reverse complement strand
CGCTACTACATCATCACCAATGACGCGGGGGGGATCGATTCCGCGTTCACGCGCGCCGAGGCGCTGAAGCCCGACTGTGGCGGCGACATCGAGATCTGGCGGCGCTTCGTCTGGGTGCCCACGTTCAACGCCGGCATCGCCGCCTGGCAGGCCAACAACCTCGACTCCGCGGTCGTGGCGTTCCGGCGCGCCAGTTTGATTCTGCCCGACGAGCCGACGGGCATCAAGTACGTCGCCACACTGTACTACAACCTCGGCAAAGCGGATTCGGCGGTCATCTATTTCCGCCGCGCCGCGGATGTTGCCGCGAAGGACCCCAAGTTCGCGGCGGACCGCAAGGACGCCCTCTTCAACCTGGGCCGCATTCAGCAGAGCCTGCAGAAGCTGCCCGAGGCGATGGCGACCTATCGCGAGTATCTCGCCCTGTATCCGAACGATCCGGAGATCATGGCGGCGCTGGGCGGCGCCTACATGCAGAACGCAGCGAAGGACAGTTCAGCCCGCGACAGCGCGTTCATGATCTATCGCCAGATCATCAGCAAGGGCGACTCGATGGGTTATTACCAGCTCTACCGGGTCGGCGCCGAGATCTCGCAGGGCGTGCCTGAGGATCCCGACACGTCCGTCACGGGGAACAGCTGCCGCTCGGCGGCGCGGGCCAAGCGGCCGCCCTGGACGCCGGCGCGGATCCGTGCGAGCTGCGATTCAGTGACCAAGGGGATCGCCCGCAGCTTCTTCGCGAGCTCGCACGAAGCGTTTTCGCTCGCTGCGCAGGCGCTCGACGCAAGTCTCAAGATCAATCCGTACTATCGGGAGACCCTGATTTTCCGCGCCAACACGGCGCTCGGGATGCGCGATTCGGTGACGGCGCTCGCGATGTCGCGGCGGCTGCTCTCCATCGATCCGATGAACCGGACGGGCATCAAGATCATGGCGTATGCGCAGTCCCAGAACGGCAAAGTCGATTCGGCGCTGTATTACTACCGGCTGAGCGACTCCACCCTGCTCGGCGACGTGGTCGTGAGCCAGTTCGATTCGACCGATACAGGCCGGGATGTGAAGGGCCTCGTCACGAATCCGCGCGAGAAGCCGAATGCGCCCTACAACCTGATATTCGAGTTCGTCGACCTGCAGGGGCACGTGGTCGCCACCGACACGGTGAAGGTCGATCCGATCCAGCCGGGCCAGAGCCAGCAATTCACGCTCAAGGCGGCGGGCCCGTCGATCGCGGCATGGCGCTACCATAAGGAGTGACGTTCGAGAAGGCCAGCGAAACGGCCGTCGCGACCCAGCGGCGGCCGTTTATTTTTCAACGAACTGAGGGACCGTGCGAGCTGATCTCGAGGTGCTGCCCAGCGCTACCGCGCTCGCCGACGCAGTCGCGGGACGTTTCATAGCGGCGGCGGGGGACGCGATTGACTCGCGTGGACAGTTCGTCGTCGCGCTCTCGGGCGGCTCGACGCCGCGTGACACCTATCGCCGGCTCGGCTCGGGGGCTCTCGTGTCCAAGGTGACATGGTCGCGCGTACAGGTCCTGTGGGGGGACGAACGCTGCGTGCCGCCGGACCATGGAGAGAGCAACTACCGCATGGCGCGCGAAACACTACTCGACAGGGTACCGATCCCCGCGACGAATGTGCACCGCATCCATGGCGAAGACGATCCTGCCGCTGCTGCGGTAGGCTACGAAGCGACACTGCGGGCCTTAGCGCCCATTGACCTCGTCCTCTTGGGACTGGGTGAGGATGGGCATACCGCATCGCTCTTTCCGGGGAGCGCCGCCGTTGGCGAGCAGACACGCTGGGTGATGGCCGCACGTGCGACTGCGGCGTCCAAATGGCGAATCACCCTGACACCGGCGATCATCAATGCCGCGGCCGAGGTCTTGTTCCTCGTCTCCGGCAGCGCCAAAGCGGGCATTCTCCACCGCGTGCTCGAGGGGCCCCGCCGTCCGCAGGAGTTGCCGGCGCAGGCGATCGTACCCACCAACGGCCGGGTGCGCTGGTACATGGATGCAGCGGCAGCCGCTGACCTGACGCCATGAAGATCAGTCCGCTCGCAGGACATCCACCTCCTCCGGCGATGTTGCTCGACGTCGCGAAGCTGGTCACGGCGTACTACGCCGAGATCCCTGATTCCTCGGTGCCCGCCCAGCGCGTCGCCTTCGGCACCTCGGGCCATCGCGGGTCGTCGTTCGAGCGGACGTTCAACGAATGGCACGTGCTCGCGATCAGCGAGGCCATCTGCCGCTACCGCCGGCAACAGGGGATCGACGGCCCGCTCTTTCTCGGCTCGGACACCCACGCCTTGTCGGCGCCGGCCAGCACCACCGCGGTCGAGGTGCTCGCGGCCAACGGCATCGACATCATGCTCGCCGAGCACGATGCATACACACCGACGCCGGCGGTATCGCAGGCCATCCTGAGCTACAACCGTGGGCGAAGCCCGGGGGGGGGACTAGCCGACGGCATCGTCGTCACGCCGTCGCACAATCCGCCGGACAACGGCGGCTTCAAGTACAACCCCCCCAATGGGGGACCGGCCGATAGCGGCATCACTGGCTGGATTGAAGCCCGGGCGAATGAGTTGATGGAGCACGGCCTCGACGGCGTGAAACGCATCCCATACGAGAAGGCGCTGCGCGCCGCCACGACGCACCGGTACGACTATCGCAACGCGTACGTCAGTGACTTGGGGAATGTCATCGACATGGAGGCAATCCGCGGCGCGGGGCTTCGTCTGGGCGTGGACCCTCTTGGTGGAGCCGGCGTCGACTATTGGGCTCCCATCGCGGAGCGCTACCATCTCGATCTGACGGTCGTGAGCGACGTGGTGGATCAGACGTTCCGGTTCATGTCGGTGGATTGGGACGGGCGCATCCGGATGGATCCGTCGTCGTCCTATGCGATGCAGCGCCTCATCGGCCTGCGGGACCGCTTCGACATCGCCTTCGCGTGCGATACCGATCACGATCGTCATGGCGTCGTCACGCGGAGCACGGGGCTGCTGCCGCCCAATCACTATCTCGCGGTCGCCATCCAGCATCTCTTCCCCCACCGGCCGCAGTGGGGCACGAGCGCCGGGGTCGGAAAGACCGTCGTGAGCAGCGGCATGATCGATCGTGTGACCGCGAAGCTCGGCCGGCGGCTCCACGAGGTGCCGGTCGGGTTCAAGTGGTTCGTCGCCGGCCTGGGCGACGGGTCCCTCGGCTTCTGTGGGGAAGAGAGTGCCGGGGCGACGTTGCTGCGCCGCGACGGAACCGCTTGGACCACGGACAAAGATGGCATCGCGCTCGCACTGCTCGCGGCCGAGATCATGGCGCGTGCCGGCCGCGATCCGGGGGAGCTCTACGGTGAATTGACGCGCGAGTTCGGTGCGCCGGCGTACGATCGGGTCGAAGCGCCCGCGACCGCGGCACAAAAGCGCCGGCTCGCGGCGCTCTCACCGGGTCAGGTGCGCTGCACCGAGCTCGCAGGGGAAAAGGTCGTGAGCGTGATCAACGAAGCTCCCGGTAACCACGCGCCAATCGGGGGTGTGAAGGTCAGCGCCGCGACCGGGTGGTTTGCCGCTCGGCCATCGGGCACCGAGGAACTCTACAAGATCTACGCAGAGAGCTTCCGGGGGAGGGACCAGTTGAACCGGATCGTGCAGGAGGCGCAGGTGATTGTCGACAGCGCGCTCGCCGGATGAGGGACCGTCCGGAGACGTCCGATGCGCTGGTGTTATTCGGCTTGACCGGTGACCTCGCCCACAAAATGATTTTTCCGGCGCTCTACGCGATGGTCCAGCGGGGTGTCCTCGCCGTTCCAGTCGTCGGAGTGGCTTCTCGTTCATGGAGTGTGGCGCAGCTCGAGGCGCGTGTCACCGACAGCCTCAAGCAGTCCGGCGCCAAGGTGGAGCCGGACGCGCTCCGTCGCCTCCTATCCCACCTGCAGTACGTGTCCGGGGACTACAACAACCCGGGGACCTTCGTGGCGCTCAAGAGTGCGCTGGGGAAGTCACGACGTCCCGCGCACTATCTTGCGATCCCTCCCGCGCTATTCGAGACGGTGATTCAGGGGATTGGTGCAGCCGGTCTGGCGGACCACGCCCGTGTCATCGTCGAAAAGCCGTTCGGCCGCGATCTGGCGTCCGCGCGGGAACTCAACGCCGTCACGCGGGCGGTCTTTCCCGAGGACGCGATCTTCCGGATCGATCATTTCCTGGGGAAGGAGGCGATCATGAACATCCTCTACTTCCGCTTTGCCAATTCCTTCCTGGAACCGATCTGGAACCGTAACTACATCGCGAGCGTGCAGATCACGCTTGCCGAGCAGCTCGGGGTAAACGGCAGGGGCGCATTCTACGAGACCGTGGGGTGCCTGCGAGACGTGATTCAAAACCACCTGTTCCAGATTGTCGCGCTCCTCGCCATGGAACCGCCCGTCATCCGGGATTTTGGAGCAGTCCACACTGAGAAGGCGAAGGTCTTCGAAGCGATGCGACCGCTGCGGCCGAGTGATGTCGTGCGTGGCCAATACGCGGGCTACAGGGAGGAAGCGGGTGTGGCCCGCGATTCCGATGTCGAGACCTTCTGCGCCGTGCGACTCTTCATCGATTCCTGGCGGTGGGAAGGCGTACCGTGGTATCTGCGTTCGGGAAAGTGCCTCCCCGAGACGGCCGCCGAGGTGGTGGTTGAGCTGAAGCCGCCGCCGGCGCAGCTGTTCGCCGACTCGGCCCCGGCGGCGGGTCCGGCGAATTATCTGCGCTTCCGGCTCTCCCCTGACGCCGCGGTCGCCCTGGCCGCTCGCGTCAAGCGCCCGGGCAAGGAGTTCGTCGGTGACCAGCGGGAGCTGTATATGGTCGAAGAACTGATCGGAGCCCAGCCGCCCTACGAGCGCCTGCTGAGCGACGCCATGAGCGGTGACGGGGCGCTCTTCACACGCTGGGACGCGATCGAAGCGGCCTGGGCGGCAGTGGATCCTGTGCTCAAGACACATCCCCGGGTGATCCCGTACGAGCGCGCCACGTGGGGACCGAAGCAGGCCGACGCCCTCATCGTGGCGCACAGCGGCTGGCACAATCCCACGTTGACAGGCCGTGGGGTGTGAGAACACATTCCGCCCAGACTGCGGGCGTAATTCAGGGGTAGAATGCCAGCTTCCCAAGCTGGACGTCACGGGTTCGAATCCCGTCGCCCGCTCTGAAGACCAATTGATCATCGAGGGGACCAGCGCAGATGGCTGGTCCCCTTTTTGCTTTTTGCTATTATGAACCCTTCGATAAGGACTGTATGCGCGCGCTCTCCGCCGTCGTTACGCTCGCCGTCAGCAGTTTCGTCGTGTCTCCCTCGACACCGCTTCGTGTCCTCCGGGTCACACCGACCGATGCGGCCGCCGCGACCGCGGTCGTCACCGTCACCTTCGATCGCCCGGTCGCAGGATCGCTCGACGCCAGCGTCGATCCACGACGCATCTTCACGATCGCGCCCGCGGTCGCCGGTCGTGCGGAGTGGCGCGATCCGATCACCCTCCGGTTCACCCCCGCGGCCCCGCTCAACCCGGCAACCGCATACACCGTTACGGTGAGCAACGAGTTCGCCGCGATGGACGGCAGCCGGCTCGAGAAGCCCTATACCTTCACGTTCCGCGTGCACGGTACCGTCCCGCTCGCGGGCGCTCCGACCGGTCCGAACGAAGCGGCGCAGTTTCTCAAGCCCGACGCCCAGTTCGAGGTCGTCTGGAGCACACCGGTCGAGCTCGGCGATGTGACAAAACGGGTCTATCTCCAGTTCGACACGGATTGCCCCGTGCTGCTCGTGCGTGTGCGGGCAGTGTCCCAACGGCCGATCAGCGACACCGACTCGTGGCGATACAAGGAGGCCGGCGGTTGGCAGCGTGACAGGGCGGGGGACGCACTCAGGCGGGTCGTCAAGCTCACGCCCCTCGTTCCGTTGCCCAAAGGATGCCGTGGCGCTCTGGTCGTGCCCTCCGAACTCGATCCGGAAGGCACGAGCCCCTACCAGCGTTGGCGCCTCGCCACCTACGGATCCTTTCAACTGATCTCCGCGACCTGTGGCTGGAATTGGACCACCTGTCCCGTCGGGCCGCCGCGGATCGAGTTCTCGACGCCGGTGCGTGGCGCGGAGCTGTTACGGGGGATTCACCTCTTGCCGCGCGTTCCGATTGCCATTTCGGATACGAACCAAGAGTCGGCCACCTGGTCGCTCGAGGCGTCGTTGAAGCCCCGAACGGGTTACGCCGTCATCGTCGACACGCTCGTGCTGCACGACATCTTCGGGCAGCGGCTGGTGGGCAATCCCGTGAAGGCATTTGGGACGACGGGGTACGAGCCGGCGGTGACGTACGACTACGGCATGATGCTGGTCGAGCGGAACGGCTACCGCACGTTCCCCATCCGTCACGTCAACGTGGACACGGTGTTCGTCACCACGGCGCCCGTCCCGGACAGTCTGGAGGCGTTGGTGCTACGCGCCCCGGCGTGGAACCTGGGTGACATCTGGGCACGGCTGGCCTCGGGCGCGACGCAGCGCCCGATGGCCGTCGAATCGCGGCGCGATGTGCCGCTCGTGAGTGTCGTGAAGGCCCCCGTCTACGCCGCCCGACCCGGAGGACCCACGCTGAGCGCCGTGCGCGTCACGTACGCGGCCGACAGCAATCTCAAATCGCGGCGGCCCTCCCCCGTGGCGCTGTTACAGACGACCGACCTCGGCGTGACCGCGCGCGTCGGGGAGGAGGACGCCGTCATCTGGGTGACCGGCGTGCAGGACGGGATTCCGAAATCGAGCGTGGAGGTCGAGCTGCACGATCCAGCCGGCCGGGTTCGGGCCCGTGGCACGACCAACGCCCAAGGCCTCGTCCGGCTGAGGGGCCTACGCGATACCAGCGAAACGGGCGACGACGAGGAGCGCGGCTTCACGGGCTACGTGTCCGCGCGCCTGGCGCTCGATCGCGCCCTCGTCCCGATCAACACCTGGTCAGGCAACCTCTCGCCCTGGCAATTCAACGTGGGCTCGGCCTGGGGCGTGGACCGCCTTCCCGTTGCCGCGGCGGTGTTCACCGAGCGCGGCATCTACCGGCCCGGTGAGCCCGTCTACGTCAAAGCAATCGTCCGGAGCGGGGCACTCGGCGCTCTGCGCGTGCCGGCGGCCACCGACTCGCTGCGCTGGCTGTTCCACGATCGCGAGGGCGGTGTGATCCGCGACTCCATCGTGCGTTTGTCATCGTTCGGTACGGCTGAGCAGACGCTGAAACTCGCCAACGACTTGCCGCTCGGCACGTACAACGTCACACTGCAAGTCAAACGTGGTACCTGGCAAGATGTGACGAACACATCGTACCGCGTGGCAGAGTACCGGCCGCCGGAATTCCTGGTGACGGTGACCGCCGACTCGGCGCCGCGGTTCAGCGGTGACTCGCTCCACGGCAACGTCGAAGCGCGCTACCTCTTCGGCGCGCCGATGGCTCGCGCCGTCGTGAACTGGACGCTCAACGTCGAGCCAGGCACGGCGTATGGCCTCGATATCCCGGGGTTGGACCGCTACTACCTCGGCGAGAACGGCTGGTGGTGGGAGGAATTGGAAGGGGCCGGCACGCGACCCCAGGCGCGCACGACATCGGCTGGCGCTGATACGCTCGATGCGGCGGGCCGGCTGACGCTGCGCCTGCCGCTGAGCGCGACCGAAGGCCGCCCCACCAACGCGCGGCTGCAGGCGACGGTGACCGACGTGAATCGGCAGACGGTCGCGGCGACAGCGACCGTACTCGTGCATCCCGCGTCCTTCTACATCGCGGCGCGGCCGCTGGGGAACGAATACTTCTGGAAGGCCGGGACTCCCCAACAGATCGCCGTTCTCGCCGCACGCCCCGACGGTCGCCACGTTGCGGGCGTGCGCGTTCGCGGGACAATCGTGCGGCGCGAGTGGCATCGCGTGCAGCGGTCGCGTGAGGGTGTCGACGAGCAGGTTGGGGAATGGGTGGCGGATACCGTGGCGCATTGCGATCTGGTCACTGGCGACGATCCGACCGACTGCCGGTTCACTCCGACTGCCGGCGGCACGTACATCATCTCGTTCAAAGCCAGCGACGAGGTCGGTCGCGCCGCGTCGACCAGCTTCTATCGCTGGGCCACCGGGAAGGACTGGATTCCCTGGAACGACGAGAACCAGTTCAAGATGGATCTCATCCCCGACAAGACGCGCTATTCGGTCGGGGACACCGCCACCATCCTCGTCGCGTCGCCGTTCACTGATGCGGAAGCGTGGATCACGGTAGAGCGCGAAGGGGTGATCGAGCAGCGGCGCATGCGCGTGAGCGCCGGCGCAACATCGCTCAAGTTCCGGATCACCGAGGCGTACGCTCCGAACGTCTTCGTATCGATGGTGCTGGTGCGAGGCCGCAGCGCCCCGCCGGGCGGCATCGCCGATCCCGGACGGCCGACGTTACGCGTGGGATACGCGGAGCTGCGCGTCACGCCAGAGGTGAAGCGGCTCGCTGTGGATGTGAGGCCGCTCCTGACCGAATACCGTCCCGGAGATAGCGTACGCGTCCAGCTCCGCGTACGCGACGCCGGCGGCCAGGGTCGGCGCAGCGAGGTCACACTGTGGGCCGTGGACGAGGGTGTTTTGTCGCTGACGGGCTACAAAACACCGGATCCGCTGGATCTGCTGTACCAGCCGCGCGGCGTGAGCCTACGTCTCGCAAGCAACCTCATCGCCATTGCGCCGCAGGTGCTGGAGTTGGAGGGAGTCTCGATCAAGGGCGAGCAGGAGCCCGGTGGTGGCGGGGGGCTTGCCGGTGGAGACATCCTGCGATCGCGCTTCGCCGCAACCGCGTTTTTCCTGGGCGAAGTCGAGACGGACTCCGGCGGCGCCGCCATGGCCGTCGCCAAGTTGCCCGATAACCTCACGACTTTCCGCGTGATGGCCGTGGCCGTGACCGCGGGCGATCGCTACGGGCATGGGGAGTCACCGCTGCTCGTGACGCGGCCGCTGCTGGCCCGGCCGGCGCTGCCACGATTCCTCCGCTCCGGCGACGTGTTCACCGCCGGCGTCGTGGTGAACCAACGCGCCGGTGGTACGCCGACCGTCACCGTCCGCTCCGACGCGAAGGGCGTGGTGCGGAGCGGCGCCGCCACGCGCACCGTGACGCTCGCCGCGGGGCGCGGCAGCGAGGTGCGGTTCGCGTTCCGTGATACGACGGCCGATTCGACCACGTTCCGCTTCGACGTCGCGTCTGCGACGGACTCCGACGCCGTCCAGGTACGGCTGGCCGGGCGGCCGGTCTTTACGCCGCGGGCGTACACTGTCACGGGCAGCGTCGTCGACACGACCAGCATCGTCATCGATCTGCCCGAGCCGGTCGATCCCGATCGCTCACGCTTGGAGCTCGGCATCGGTACCACACCGCTCGCCGTGCTGGTGGGGAGTTATCGGTGGTTGTCGGTCTATCCCTTCGATTGCTCCGAGCAGATCTCGAGCGAAATGCTTCCACTGATCGCGCTCTACCGCGCTGGCTCAGTCGCGCAGCTACCGGGGCTCACTCCGGAACGGGCCCGTGCCGATATCGAGAAGGGCGTGGCGGTGCTGAGCGGACGCCAACGGCCCGACGGCGGGATCGGTCTCTGGTCGGCGGAGGATTGGACCACGCCGTGGTTGAGCTCGTACGCCGGCGAGGCCCTGCTGGCGGCGCGGGATGCCGGGATTGTCGTGCGCGATTCCGTCCTGGCGCGGCTCGGCAACTACCTGTATCGGAGCGCGCACGAGCGCGGGACGATCATGGCTCCCATCGCCAGCTGGTACTCCGACTTCAGGGTGGTGCTGGCGGAGCAGGTCGCGGCGGCGGACTTCCTCAGCCGGCTGGGTCGGCCGGACTTGCCGACCGAGAACGAGCTTTTCCGACAGGCTGCGCAGCTCTCGTGGGAAGATCGGCTCCGCCTGGCGCAAATGATGGCCCGACGCGCCGCCGGGAACGCCGCACGCCAGCTCATCGCGCCAATCTGGGCGTCTGTGAAGGTCGAAGGCCGGCGGGCGGTACTGCCCGACTCGGCGCGCGCGGGCCGCTGGTTCTACTTCTGGTCGGGGCAGCGGCCGATCGCCCGGCTCCTGTCCGCGACGCTAGTCGTCGATTCCACGAACGTTCTGATCGGGCCGCTGGTCGAGACGCTAGTCGAGCAGAGCCGGGGCTCGGGTGGGTGGGGGTACTGGAACACGCAGGACTACGGGACCGCCGCGGCGGCGCTCGCCGATTTCACGGCGCGGCAGGCGCGCGCGGCCCAGCGCGGCTACGAAGTGCGAGCCGGGAATCAGGTCGTCTTCCGCTCCAACGGCGACCAGCTGCGCGAAACGACGCGGCCCCTCACGGGGGCGGTCTCCAATGCTCCCGGCGGCGGCCAGCGCGTGGCATTGAGCGTGCGCGCGACCGACGCAGCGGGCGCCGGCGGTGCGCCGCTCTTCTTCTACGTCACGGTCCACGACGTTCCACGGCAGCGACCCGTCACCCCCGATCAGCAGGGGATTCAGGTTGAGCGCTGGTACGAGGATTATGAGACCGGCAAGCCGATCGTCAGCGTGACCGAGGGCTCGCTGGTGCGTGTGCGCCTCCGGATCACCGTGCCAGCCGATCGGCAATTCGTGGCGCTCACCGATCCGCTGCCGGCGGGGCTCGAAGCCGTGGACTTGAGCCTGCGCACCACAGGCCAGCTGCCGGGTCCGGGCGCCGCGGCGCCCGAGAATCCGCGCACGGAAGATGTCGAAGACGACGAAGGCTACTACCCGTGGGGCTGGTACTACGGCAGCTGGGACGCGGGCTGGTGGTCCCCGTTCGACCATAAAGAGCTGCGCGACGACCGCGTGGTGTACGTCGCCACCGTGCTCTGGACCGGTCGCTACAGCGCGACCTACATCGCGCGCGCGACCACGCCGGGCACGTTCATCCGGCCGCCGGCACACGCCGAGGAGATGTACAACCCGGCTGTGCAGGGACGCAGCGACGGCGGCGTCTTCACCGTGACGCCGCGGAGCCCGTGAACCGGCGCAGGCGAGTCCTCGCGCTCGTCGGTACGGCGATGGCAGCCGGTGTACTCGCGGCTGGCGTCTGGGTCGCCCTGCCGCTGCCGGGCGCGCTCCTGGCGCCGCCGCGGGTCGCGAGTCTTACGCTCGAAGATCGCAATGGCCTGGTGCTGCGCAGCACTCGCGCCGGCGATGGCTCGCTGCAACGCTGGATCTCGCTCGGCGAGATCGATCCAGATCTCCTCGAAGCGTTCGTCGCCGGCGAGGATCATCGCTTCTACGATCATCACGGCGTCGATTTGCGCGCCGTGGGGCGCGCGATCACGGAGAACATCCGAGCCGGGAAGGTCCGGTCCGGCGCGTCCACGATTACGATGCAGCTCGCCCGACTGGTGCGCCCGGGCGGCGGCCGCTCGTTGCGAGGCAAGGTGTTGCAAGCATTTTGGGCACTGCGCCTCGAAGCGCACCTCTCGAAGCAGCAGATCCTCGAGCAATACCTGAACCGCGTGCCATTGGGGCAGGGTACCGTCGGTGTGGATGCGGCGGCCGCTCTCTATTTCAATGCCACCGGCGCGCGACTGTCGCTGGGCCAGGCCGCGCTGCTGGCTGGACTCGCGAGCGCGCCCTCGACCGACAACCCCTTTGTCGCTCCCGACCGCGCGCGCCGTCGTCGCGCCCGGGTCCTCGACCGGATCGGCCGGTACGGCTATGCGACCGCCGACGCGATCGATCGCGCGAGTCGCGAGCCCGTCGTTGCGCCGCGATCGAGCCCACCATTTCTCGCGCCGCATTTCACGAGCCGCGTGCTGCAATGGATGGACACAACCGCGGGGACGTGGCGGACATCGCTCGATCTGCCATTGCAGACGGCACTCGAATCTGAGGTCCGGCACACCGTCAGCAGTCTGGCCGACCGCGGCGCGCGCGAAGCCGCGCTGGTGGTGCTCGACAACCGCACCGGCGAGTTGCTCGCCTGGGTGGGGTCGCCCGACTTCTGGGCCGACTCAGCTGGGCAGGTGGACATGGTCGTCTCGCCGCGCCAACCGGGCTCGGCCCTGAAGCCATTTCTGTATGGCCTCGCATTCGATCGCGGCTACACGCCGGCGTCGGTGTTGCCAGACGTTGCCCGTGCCTACGCGACCTCGACCGGTCCCTACCAGCCGCGTAACTACGATCGGCGGTTCCACGGGCCCGTTCGCGCGCGCGAAGCGTTGGCCAGCTCATACAATGTGCCGGCTGTGGAGTTAGCCGACCGCATCGGGGCGGCGAGTCTGCTGCGGGTCCTCCGCGGTGCCGGATTCGGCTCGTTGACGCGCAGTGCCGAGTTCTACGGGCTCGGGTTGGCGCTCGGCAATGGCGACGTGACGCTGCTCGAGTTGGCCAACGGGTACCGCGGACTCGCCGCTGGTGGGGTGTGGAGCGGGGTCGAATGGCGCGATGTCGGTCCGGTTCACCAAGCGACGGAGGATCGTCGGTTCGTATCGGCGGGGGCTGCGGCACTAGTGCTCGATATCCTCGCCGACCCGACTGCGCGCATTCCCGGTTTCGGCATCGAGACGCCCTTTGACTTCCCGTTTCCCGCCGCGGTCAAGACGGGTACGAGTCACCACTTCACGGACAATTGGGCGGTCGGCGTCACGGGTGGATTCACCGTGGCGGTTTGGGTGGGGAATTTTGACGGCCAGCCGATGCGGGGAGTGAGCGGCGTAACGGGCGCGGGACCGTTGCTCCATCGTGCCATGCTGGTCACGGCCCGCCGCTACCAGCCGGGTGAGCTCGAGAGCCCGCGGGCTGTCGGGGCCACGCGCGTGCGGATCTGTGCGCTCTCGGGGCTCCGCGCGGTCGCAGGTTGCCCCGATCTCGATGAGTGGTTCCTACCGGGCACGGCACCCAGCCAGGCCTGCGACTGGCATAAAGGGGGCACGGTGGTTTGGCCGGCGGAGTACGTCGAGTGGGCGGAGCAGAACGGCCGAATAGAAGCGGCGCCGACTGAGGCGGCGGCGACTAAAGCGGCGGCGGGGGCCCAGTTCGAGATCGTCTCGCCGCGCGACGGAGACACGTACGAGATCCCCCCGGGCATGGACCCCCGCTATGCCACGATCGCCCTGCGCGTTGCCGCGACACCTGAAGACGGCGCCGTCCGCTGGTTCGTAGATGGCCGACAAATCCACAATTCTCGATATGTCCTGGTGCCGGGGACCCACGTGATCCGGGCGGTTGCAGCCTCGGGAGCAGCCGATGAGACACGAATCGACGTTCTTGCCGCACGACCTCGCCTAAGCTACATTATCCGTTGAAGTTGCGCCGTTAGCTTCAGAAACTCCTTGAACCTCTAGGCGGGCAGACGTGATTCGCGTACAGGCGGTGGCACCTGAATCGTTGGGTGCCGCCCTCGAAATCGTCCCAGGAACCGAGCTGCTCGAGGTCAACGGCAAGGACCTCGAGGACTTTCTCGACTGGGAATTCCTGACCGCCGACGATGAATTCGTGCTCCGGGCACGCCTGCCATCGGGGGAGGAGATCGAGTACGACGTGGAGCGCCCTGAGGGGCTGCCCATGGGCGTCATGCTCGAGCCACCCCGGATCCGGCGCTGCGCCAACCACTGCGACTTCTGCTTCGTGGACGGCAACCCCCAGGGCATGCGGCAAGCCCTCTACATCCGGGACGACGATTACCGCCTGTCGTTCCGCTACGGCAACTTCGCAACCCTGACCAACCTGAAGCCTTGGGACCTCGAGCGGATCGTGGAGTACCGGCTCTCGCCGCTCTACGTCTCCGTGCATGCCACCGATCCTGTGGTGCGCCGCTGGCTGCTCCGCAATCCCGAGGCGACCGACGTCATTCCCCATCTGCGCTGGTTCGTGGAACGAGGAATCTCGTTCCACACCCAAGTGGTGCTGGTGCCCGGCATCAACGATGGGCCGCAGCTGGTGCGCACCTTGACCGACCTGTACAGCCTTGGCCCGGCGATACTCTCGGTTTCCGTGGTTCCTGTCGCGTTGACCGAATTCAGCAAGCACGCGCTGGTGCGTCAGCCCACCCGCGAGGAATGCCGAGCCGCCCTCGCCACCGTGGGCGATTCTGCCGCCCGCGCGATCGCCGAGCGAGGGTCGCCGTGGTGTTACGGGGCGGACGATCTGTACCTGCAAGCCGACATGCCGTTGCCGCCGGCCGAGTGGTACGGCGATTTCGAGCAGCGCGAGAACGGCGTCGGGGCAGTGCGCTACCTCCAGACCCGGATTCAGGCGGCGCGCATCGAGCCTGACGGGTGGCGCGACAAACGCATCGGCATCATCACCGGGACCGCGATGGGCCCCCTCATGCCGCAGGTCGCGGCCGATCTCAGCGCCGTGACCGGGGCGCAGTTCGAGATCGTGGCGCTCGAGAACTCGCTGTTTGGTCCGTCAGTCACGACCGCCGGCCTGCTGCCCGGGAAGGCCGTCTTGGCGGCGCTGCAGAACCGCACCGATCTCGACCTCGCGCTCTTGCCCGCGGAATCGGTGAACGACGACTTGCTCTTCATGGACGATATGGAGGCACACGATTTGGCGTCGCAGCTGCCGATGCGCGTTCGGTTGTCGTATGACTTTGCGGACGCCCTGGAAGAGGGAATGATGGAACGAGGGAACGATGGAATGAGCGATCATTCCAACATTCCATCGTTCCATCGTTCCGCTGGTGATCCGTGAGTGTCCCTACAGTCGCGATCATTGGCCGGCCCAACGTCGGCAAGTCGACCCTCTTCAACCGCATCATCGGGCGGCGGCTGGCGATCGTTGACGCCCAGCCGGGCGTGACCCGCGATCGTCATTTCGCGCCCGCGGAATGGAACGGCCGGCGCTTCTGGCTGGTCGATACGGGCGGTCTGGTTGTGGGGTCGTCAGATCCCATGAACCGCGCGATTCGCTCGCAGGTCGAGCAGGCGGTCGCCGACAGCGATGTGCTGCTATTCGTGGTCGATATCCAGTCGGGCATCCACCCGATGGATCTCGAGATCGCCCAGTACCTGCGCAAGGCAAAGCGGCCGCTGCTGCTGGTGGTGAACAAGGCCGACGACTTGCCGGACGAAACGCGCCAGTTGGCGTTCTACGAGCTCGGCCTGGGTGAGCCGTTTCCCGTTTCTGCGGCGGTGGGGAAGAGCAGCGGCGACCTGCTCGACAAGGTCGTGGCGTTGTTGCCGGACGCGCCCGAGGCCGAAGCCGAAGACGCAATCCAAGTCGCCGTCGTCGGCCGGCCAAACGTCGGCAAGTCGAGTCTCGTGAACCGGCTGTTAGGCCAGGACCGACATGTCGTCGCCGCCGAGCCGGGGACGACGCGCGACGCGATCGACACGCCGTTCGAGTACCTGGGCCGCAAGCTCGTGTTCATCGACACCGCCGGGCTCCGCAAACGCAGCAAGGTCGACGAAGACCTCGAGTTCTACTCGACGCTGCGGACCTCGCGCGCGATGGAGCGCGCCGACGTCTGTGTGCTCGTCGTCGACGCCAAGGACGGCATGCACGTGCAGGACTTGAAGATCGCCAACGACGCCTGGGACCGCGGCGCCGGCGTGATCATCGCCGTGAACAAGTGGGACCTGATCGAAGAGAAAGTGACCAACACCGCGCGCGACGGTGAGCGGGACATCAAGGCGCGCGCCCCGTTCCTCGAGTTCATTCCGTTCTTCTACGTGTCGGCAAAGACCGGCCAGCGCGTCCCGAAGCTGCTCGACGCGATCCTGGCCGTCGCTGACGAACGCGAGAAGCGCGTCCCCACGGCCGAGGTGAATCGCGTCCTGGAGGCGCTCCTGGCGCGGCAGCAGCCCCCGCAGCCGGTCGGTGAGTCGGTGCGGCTCTTCTACGCGACGCAGGTGGGCACCGCGCCGCCGCGCTTTGCCGTCGTCGCGAACCGGCCGGAAGCGATCCCCGAGTCGTACTCGCGCTACCTGCACAACGGCTTCCGGGAGGCCTGGGAGTTCACCGGTGCGCCGCTGACGATCAAGTTCCGCCGCAAACGAGGCCGGCGCTGAGCGCCATTCTCGCGATTCTGGCGTCTTACCTCCTCGGCGCCACGCCGACGAGCTACATCGCCGGCAGGGTAGGGCGGGGCATCGACTTGCGGGAACATGGCTCCAAGAACCTTGGCGCCACCAACGTCTACCGGATCCTCGGTTGGAAATACGCGATTCCGGTCGCGCTGATCGACATTGCCAAAGGCGCGGTACCGGTGCTGCTCGCGAGAAACTCACCGCACGCGTGGTTGCCCGTCGCGGTCGGCGCGGCTGCGGTGCTCGGCCACATGTTCTCACCCTACGTCAGCTTCAAGGGCGGCAAGGGCGTCGCGACGGCCGCCGGGATGTTTCTGGCGCTCGCGCCCGTCGCGGTGCTCCTCGCCATTGCAATCTGGGGGATCTGCCTCTGGCTGACCGGCTACGTCTCGCTCAGCTCGATCATCGCCGTACTGAGCGTCCCGCTGTCGGTCGCGTTGCTCCAGCCGCATTCGTCGTCCGTGTTCTGGGCGAGCATCGTCCTCGTCGCGCTGATCATCTTCGCGCACCGCCGCAACATTCGACGACTCCTCGACGGCACGGAGAATCGGTTTCGCACCAGAAAGACGACCGCATGAGAATCGCGGTCATTGGGGGCGGCGCCTGGGGTACTGCCTTGGCGGACCTGTTGGCCCGCAAGGGCGAGCAGGTCACGCTCTGGGCTCGAGAGCCAGAAGTCATCGACGGCGTGAACCAGGGTCACGTCAACGAGATGTTCCTCCCCGGAGCCTCGCTCGCGCCCGCCCTGCGCGCCGAAGGCGACATCGCGGCGGCGATGCGTGATGTCGAAACGGTCGTGTCGGTGGCGCCGTCGCACGCCGTTCGGCCGGTGATGGCTGAGGCCGCGAAGGCGCTCGATCGCGCGCGGCCGCTCGTTGTCAGCGCCTCGAAGGGTCTCGACCCCGACCGCCTGGAGCGGCCCTCGTGCATCCTCGCCGAGGTGCTCTCGCCGGGTACAGCAGTGGCTGTTCTCTCCGGTCCGTCGTTTGCGTGGGAAGTCTTCAAGCAGCAGCCGACCGCGGTCGTGGCGGCTGCCACCGACCATGCCGTCGCCCAGCGCACCCAGCGGGTGTTCTCGACGAGCTACTTCCGGGTGTACTCGCACACCGACGTCGTCGGGGTCGAGCTGGCCGGCGCGCTCAAGAACGTGATCGCTCTCGCGGCGGGGATCCTCGAGGGTCTGGGGCTCGGGTTCAACACCCGCGCGGCGCTGATCACCCGCGGCCTCGCCGAAATCACCCGCCTCGGTGTCACGTTGGGCGCGCAGCCGATGACCTTCGCAGGCCTCGCCGGCATGGGAGACTTGATCCTGACCGCGACGGGCGCGCTGTCGCGCAATCGCACGCTGGGCGTCGCTCTGGGGCAGGGGCAGACGCTGCAACAGGCGCTGGCAGGGAAGGCGGCCGTCGTCGAAGGCGTGAACACCACCCGCACGGCGGTCGCGCTGGGCGAGCGGCACGGCGTCGAGATGCCGATCGCCCGCGAGGTGGCCAACGTCCTGTTCAAGAACAAGCCGCCACGTCAGGCGGTCAGCGACCTGATGGAACGCGAGCTAAAGGCAGAGACGTGATGAGCAGCGGCACGCCGGCTCAACCCGTCCAGGAGTTCTTCTCGATCGGCGAGGTGTGCCAGCTCACCGATCTGAAGCCTCACGTGTTGCGGTACTGGGAAAGCCAGTTCCGCTTCCTCAATCCCGCCAAGAACCGCTCGGGGAATCGCGTGTACCAGCGGCGCGAGATCGAGCTGATCATGCTCGTGAAGCACCTCCTGTACACCGAGAAGTACACCATCGAAGGTGCGCGCCAGAAGATCGAGCAGTACCGCCGCTCGGGCGAGCTCAAGCCCGAAGCGCGGCGCGCGCTCGCCACGGAAACCGTCAAGGAGCTCCGCGCCGAGCTGAAGTCGGTGCTCGGCATTCTTGAAGGGAGCTGATGCGGGGATGGGGCTCGCCGTAGTCATCCCTGCATTCGAGGCCGCCACCACCATCCGCGATATCGTGTCACGCACCCGCGCCACCGTGCCGGCGGCGGAAATCATTGTCGTGGATGACGGGTCGACGGACGGGACGGGGGACGCGGCGCGAGCGGGTACGACGCTGCTCACCCATCCGCGAAATCGCGGCAAGGGCGCGGCGCTCCGGTCCGGCATTCGTGAGGCGACGGCGCGCGGCGCGTCGGTCGTGGTTACCATTGATGCCGATGCGCAGCATCCGCCCGAAGAGATTCCACGACTTCTGCAACCGATACTGGAAGGACGATCCGACCTCGTGTTAGGCGCGCGCAAGCGGGACCAGGCTATGCCCCTCTCCCGCCGCTTCACCAACTGGCTCTCGGCGACGTTGGCGTCGCGCATCGGGGGTCAGCCGGTGCGGGACGCCCAGACGGGCTTCCGTGCATTTACGCGCGCCGTGGCCGAGCGCGTCCACCCGGCAGGGGATCGCTACGAGTACGAAGCGAACTTCCTGCTGGATGCTCTGCGCGCAGGGTTCCGCGTCGTTTCCGTCGACGTTCCGACGATCTACGGGGGGGGGGCGCGCAGCCATTTCCGCGCCTGGGGCGATACCTGGCGCATGGCACGCGCATTCGCCCGGCACGCTGGCAGGATCGTGGCGGGCGCGACGTGACCACACCCTTGCGAATCCTCGTTTCCAACGACGACGGCATCCTGGCACCCGGGATCGCCCTGCTGGCCGACGTGTGCGCGACGGTCGGCCAGGTGACGGTCGTGGCGCCGGATCGAGAGCAAAGCGGCACATCGCACTCCCTCACGCTGCATCGGCCCCTGCGTGCCCACCGGCGCTCCGACGGTGGCTTCCAGGTCGACGGCACCCCCACCGACTGTGTGCTCCTCGCCCTCGGCGCGCTGATGCCCCAGGGACCGAATTGGGTGATCTCGGGCGTGAATCACGGCCCGAACATGGGCGAAGACGTGCTCTATTCCGGTACCGTCTCCGCCGCGATGGAAGGGCTGGCCGCCGGCGTCCCGAGCATCGCGATCTCCTACGGCAGTTTCGACATCGAGCACATGGAGAGCCATCGCAAAGGGCTCGAGCATTTGATTCAGCAGATCGTTCGCGTGGAGAACTTCCCGGGGGAAACGCTCCTCAACATCAACCTCCCGCCGATCCCTGGCGACAACGTGAAGGGCGTGAAGGTGACGAAGCTCGGCAGCCGCGTCTTCCACGAGGAAATCGCCACGATGAAGGACCCGTGGGGCCGCGAGGTGCACTGGATCGGGGGAGGGCGCGTGACATGGTCCGGCGGCCCCGATTCGGACTTCCAGGCGGTGAAGGACGGCTACATCTCCGTTACGCCGCTGCATGTGGACCTCACGAACTACGACCTGCTCGAAGTCGTGCGGAAATGGGATCTGGGGACATGAGCGGAGGAGCGAGCGGGCAGGGGCGGGGCGACACCTACGGCGGCTACCGGTTGCGACTGGTCGAGCAGCTGCGGGCCCAGGGCATCCGCGACCTCGCCGTCCTCCGGGCCTTCTCATCCACGCCGCGCCATTTGTTTGTGCCCGAGGCGGTGCGCCACCGGGCGTACGAGGACGCCGCTCTCCCGATCGGCATCGGCCAGACGATCTCGCAACCCTTCACGCAGGCCCGCTACCTCGAGGCCCTCGGACTCAAAGGCACCGAACGCGTGCTGGAGATCGGCACGGGGTCGGGGTACCAGACCGCGCTGCTGGCCGCCCTGGCCGAGCAGGTCTTCACCGTCGAGCGCATGCGCCCCCTGGCCGAATCCGCGCAGGCGGCGCTCCGTGCGGCAGGCGTCACGAACGTCTCGGTGCTCGTCGGCGACGGGACGCTGGGCTGGAGCGCTTACGCGCCTTACCATGCGATCCTGGTCGCGGCGGGAGGCCCCGAGGTACCCCCGCCGCTTGTCGAGCAACTGACGAAGGACGGCCGGATGATCATCCCGCTCGGCGCAAAAGGGGCCCAGACGCTCACCCTCGTCCGCCGCGCCGCGGAAGGATTCCATACGACCCCGATTGGCCAGGCCCGCTTCGTCCCGTTGGTAGGGGAGCACGGCTTCGATGCTTGAACGGTTCATCGACGGGCTGCTGCAGACACTCCTGGCAATCGGCTACCCCGGCATCATCGCGCTGATGGCGATGGAGTCGTCGATCCTGCCGGTGCCGAGCGAGCTGGTAATGACTCCAGCCGGCTACTGGGCGGCGAAAGGGCAGATGAGCTTCCCCGTGGTTCTGGTGTGCGGCGTGTTGGGCAGCATCATCGGCGCGCTCGCCAACTACTACGGCGCTCAGTGGATCGGCCGGCCCCTCATCCAGCGCTACGGCAAGTATGTCCTGCTGAGCGAAAAGAACCTGCTGCGCTCAGAGCGCTTTTTTGCCGAGCACGGGGAGATCAGCACGCTGATCGGAAGGCTGTTTCCCGTTGTCCGCCACCTCGTCTCGATCCCGGCAGGGCTCCATCGCATGCCGCTGCCGAAATTCATCCTGTATACCGGGGTGGGGGCCGCGATCTGGTGCACCATCCTGACGTGGATCGGATACTTCCTGGGGCAGCATGAGGCCGCTCTTCGCGGTGAAGAAATCCATCGGTACGTCACCTGGGCGTTGCTGATTCTGATACCGCTCACGGTCGTTGCCATCTGGATCTACATCCTCCGGCGGCGACGCTCAAAATGAGCCTCCGCCGCTGGGTTATCCGGGGGCGCGTGCAGGGTGTCGGGTTCAGGTGGTTTGTCATGCGCGAGGCCGAGCGACTCAAGCTGGGCGGGTACGTTAGCAACCTCCCGGACGGATCGGTTGAAGTAGTTTCTGAGGGACCTGACGCATCACTTGAGATGTTGGAGCAACACCTGCGGCGTGGACCGTCGCACGCGCGGGTCGACGACGTCGCCCGACTTCAAGTTCCAGGTGAACTGGAAATTCCGAGGCCCTTTGACATCCGATAAAATGGCCGTCGTCGCCGAGCTGAAGCGCACGATCCGCGACGTCAACAACTTCCCGAAGCCCGGGATTGTGTTCAAGGACGTCACGCCGGTGCTGCTGGACGTGGCACTGTTCGCGCAGACCGTCAAACTGATGGCTGATCCGTACCGCGATGCACGGATCACGCGCGTCGTGTCGATCGAATCGCGCGGCTTTCTGTTCGGTGCACCGATCGCGCTCGAGCTCGGGGCAGGAGTGGTCCCGATCCGGAAGCCGGGGAAGCTGCCGGCGGCCACCCAGCGCGTGGAGTATGCCCTCGAGTACGGCACCGACGCCCTGGAGATGCACCACGACGCCGTGGGGCCGGGCGATCGCGTCCTCGTGGTCGACGACGTGCTCGCGACGGGCGGCACGGCGAACGCGGCCGCGCAGCTCGTGGGGGGGACGGGAGCCGCGGTTGTGGGATTCACCTTCCTGATCGAGCTGGATTTCCTGAAGGGTCGCCAGCGGCTTCAGGGGCGGCGCGTTGAGGCCTTGCTGCACTACGCCTAACTCCCCTACATTTCATCGTTTACGCCCCCCGGAACACGCCCCTGTAGCTCAGGTGGATAGAGCAGCGGTTTCCTAAACCGTTGGCCGGGTGTTCGAGTCACCCCAGGGGCACTTCTCCGAAGGAGCAAATGGCGACCGCAACAGGTACAGTCATCCCCGGCGTTCAGAGGGCGACGCTTGCCGATCGGTTCGGTGCCTGGGTCAGCGCCCACCGGCAGCTGAGCATTTGGGTCGGCGTCATCCTGGTTGTCGCCGCCGGGCTATTCACCTGGAACCTGTTGACCAAGCGCCGTGCGGAAGAGATCGCGAGTCGGGAGCTGCAGGGTGCCCGGTTTGCTTTCGAGAATCAGAATTTGCCGCTCGCCGCGAGCGAGTTGGCGAAGGTTGTCGAGAACTACTCCGGCACGAATGCCGCGGACGAAGCGCGGCTACTGCTCGCCAACGTGCGACTGCTGCAGGGGCAGCCGCAGCAGGCTGTAGCTGTCATGCAGGACTACGCTCCAGGTGCCGGCAGTGCATACCGGGCGCAGGCCTATGGGCTCCTGGGAGGCGCGTTCGAGAACATGGGGCGCTTCCGCGAGGCCGCAGGTTCATACGAAAACGCGTCGGCGGCGGCCCGTCTCGACTTTATGAAGGCTCAGTTCCTGGCAGATGCCGGCAGGGCGTGGACTGTGTCTGGAGACACGGCCAAAGCCGTTGCCACGTTTCAACGCATCCTGAAGGACTTCGCGAAAGAGGGGGCGGCGACCGAGGCAAAGGTGCGCCTGGGCGAGCTCACAAAGGGGACAGTTTCGTAGCAGTCGACTTCGTATAATAGATGTTATGTTAAGTTGACACGTGTGTGAATGTGGACAAGCGGCTCAAGTAATCACGCCCCTGAACACCATTCTCCCCTCCCCAGCAAGCCATACGTCATCGTAACGGCCGCCCTGTGCCTTGGTTGCCCGCACGCCCAGGATCCGGCCGCTGCGGCTCTGGATGTTGATTGGCAGCTGCCCCAATCCCCACTCCTGAATCGCGCACCCGGCGCCGACTGCGCCCGTCCCACACGCCAGCGTCTCGCCTTCGATGCCGCGCTCATAGGTCCGCATGCGCCAGGCGCCGGCGTCGTCCTGCGAAATGAAGTTGATGTTCGCGCCCTCGGGTGCGAGCGCTGAATCGAATCGCAGCGCGCGGCCGCGTTCCTGCAGTGCGACGTCGTCCACCTTGTCGACCAAAACGATGAGATGCGGCACACCCACGCGGCTGAGCGCCGCCTGCCGTTCGCTCGAGACGAGGCCGAGCCCCGTGACGGCCGCCGGCGCGGCGATAGGCGCAAGGTGCAGCTCGGCACGCCCGGCCTCGATGGTGCGGCTGCGGTAAGTCCCTGCATCGGTCTCGAGATCCATGCCGTCGGAGGTGCCGACGCCGAGATGTGTGGCGAGCGTGGTGCTGCAGAGTGCCGCGTTGCCGCACATGGCGGCGTGGGAGCCGTCGGCATTGTAGTAGATCATGCGGGCCGCGCCTGCGTGCGAGCCTGGCCCGACGAAAACGATGCCGTCGGCGCCGATCCCGGTGCCCCGCGCGCACACGGCCTGCATGTCTTCCGGCGTCCAATCGGCCGGCGTGGACACACGCGCGTCCACCATGACGAAATCGTTACCCGATCCCGTCATTTTGTAGATCGGCAGGCCGATTAGATGCGGCCGAACCAGGCCATGAGCCGGAGGCGCGGCACTTTCCACACCGCCTCGCGGACGATGGCCCGATTCATCTTGCTCTGCCCCTCGGTCCGGTCGACGAACACGATCGGAATCTCGCGGAGCTTGAACCCTTTTCGCCATGCGCGAACACTCATCTCGATTTGAAAGGCGTAGCCATTGGAACCGACGGCGGACAGATCGATCGCCTCCAGCACCCGCCTGCGAAAGCACTTGAACCCACCCGTCAGGTCCCAGATCCTCAGACCCGTGAACCAGCGGGCATAGACGTTGGCAAAGTAGGATAGCATCAACCGGCTCATCGGCCAATTGACGATCGTGACCTTGCCGTCCAGATAGCGTGAACCCAGTACGACGTCCGCATCCTGAATCGCTGTGAGAAACTCCTTGAGGTGCGCGGGGTCGTGCTGGAAGTCGGCGTCCATTTCGAAGATGTAGTCGTATCCCTCCTTCAGAGCCCACTTGAAGCCGGTGATGTACGCGGTGCCCAGCCCCAACTTGCCCTCGCGATGCAGCGCGTGAACGCGCGGGTTGGTTCGCGCCATTTCATCAGCAATCCGGCCCGTGCCGTCCGGCGAATTGTCGTCGACGATGAGCACCTGCAGCCGGGCATCCTGCGCCAGCACCTGCGGCACGATCTGAGGAAGGTTGACCGCTTCATTATAGGTGGGAATCACCACGAGAGCCCGCTCAGCCACGCGCGCGTCTCCGCGCCCAGGCCGGCGGCACGATGAACCCCGCCATGACGAGGACCAGCGTCACGAGACTGATCGCCTTCCCCTTCGCAAACGCGCGGGAGTAATAGGTCAGCTCTACCTTGCGGGCGCCCGGTCCCACGGGGACCGTGATGAGCGACTGGTCGCCGCGCAACACCTGTCCCGGTTTCCCGTCGACGCTTGCCCGCCAGTCGAGGTACCAGTTTTCGGAGACAAGGACGTAGCTCGAGTCTGGCGGCGGCGGGTCGAGCTCGACGGTCATCTTCCCCGCGTCCCACGCCGTCACGCGCGCCCGCGCGGGCGACGCCGGCGGTACGCCCCGGAGGGGCCGCGGACTGACTGGTGCGCTCGCGGGCAGCAGCACCACTCGATCGAACGGCGGGAAGCGCGGATCGGCAAGCGTCGGAGGAACGAGCGAGTCGGCGTCGACTTTGACGGCCGCCGGTGCGACGCGGGCGTACGGAGGCGCGGTATCCGCTTCGTAGAGATACCCACGGCTTCCGGCCGACGTGGTGACGGGCCCCAGCACCTTGTGATATCCGGGGATCTGGGCGGTATCTGGGATGACGATGAAGCGAACGGCCAGCAGATCCCACAGGCGGGTTGAGGTCAGCAGATAGCGGGCTTGGTTCGGTGTGCCCGGCCGGCCCCCGATGAGCTCGTCGAAATAGCGAAGCTCATTTCCTTGATAGCCCAGGACCTGCGGGATTCCCTCTCCCATCAGGGTGTTCTCGGGATAGACGGCACCGAGGAAGTCGAGCACGCGGAGCGGCTTCGGCTCCGTCTTCAATCGCGCCACGATCGGGTCGGGACGATACAGCGACTCGTTGGGAGGATCAGAGTACAGCCAGAACCGCCGGCCGTCCCTCCAGAGATCAACACCCACCAGGAGCGGCAGGCCGAGCGCAAAAGCTAGGGTGGGGACACTGCCCCGCTGGTAGGCGAACGCGAGCAACGCGACGGCGAAGAACGCGACTGCCCCGACGAATGCCGACACCCGAATAGTGGAAGCCATGGCCGCCGCGGCCTGAACGCGCTCGGGTTGCGCGATTGATTCAGCGAGATGGCCGAACGCTCCCGCGATTCCCAGTAAGGCGATGACGCCGGCGGCGACGAGCCACGCACGTACGTGCCCCGCTCCCTCTTTCCGCTCGAGCCTCGCCGCACCGAACGCCGCGAAGGCGGCCGTACAGAACGCCACGATGAAGAAGACCATGCCCGGCGCGCGCGTCTTGCGCACGTAGGGCATGACGCTCCACCACAGCTTATAGAACGGCGTGGCGCCGCCCATGCCGATGAGCAGGAAGAGCACGCAAATCCCGCCCAGCCACCAGATCAGGCGGCGCCGTTCCGGCTGACCGCGCAGCCCCAGAATCGCAAGCGCGATCACGGGCAGGCCGAGGTACTCTGAGTGCAGCTTGATGGGGTTCGAGCCCCAGTACTCGCCGCCGCCACCCCCCGTGAACCCGGCAAGGAAGAACTCGGGCACATGGTCCCACGGTATGCCGTACGACGCGGCGTTCTCGAATGTCGCCGAGTAGGCGACGGCGCGCGGGGAGTGCGGAATGTATTCCAGGAACGGCAAGATCTGCGGCATCGCGATCCCGAAGCCGGCGACCACGGCGGCCAGCACGATGCCCAGCCGTGTGAGCCTGGGGGCCAGCCCCTCAGTCGTGGGCTCACCGAACGTCAGATACAGCGCCCATAAACCTGTCGCGATGAGCAAGTAGTACGTCGTCTGCACGTGTGGGCTGAGCAGGCAGAGCGCCACCGCGACGGCGAGGAGCGGATAGCCCCAGGCGCGCCGATCGCGCAGCGCCACGAGCAGTGCCAGGCACGCGAGCGGCAACATCGTCGAAACGAACAGTTTGCCGTCGTGGCCGGGCCGCGCATAGGAGATCAGGATGCCGGCCAGCTCGTAGGCGATCCCTCCGACGCTCGCGCCGACCCACGAAACACGGAGCCGCCGCAGAAACAGAAACATGAAGAGGCCGGCGAGGATGTAGTGCACGACGAACCCAAGATTTGTCACCTTGTCCGCCGACAGCCACCACCGCAGGTACGACGTCGGATACAGCACGTCGCCGTGTGTCACGGGCGCGATGTACGGCAGCCCGCCCATGATCATCGGATTCCAGAGCGGCAGGTGCCCCGTCGCGCGCCACTGCTCCGCCTGCCATTCATGCACGGCGTACGCGCTGGCGTACTGGTCGCTGTTCGGCGCCGCCAGCCACTTCCCTTTTAGCATGGGAAAGGCGAGCACCGCGATGAACAGGGCCATCAAGCCCGCTGCGGCGAGCGTCGGATGGCGGGGCTCGAAACTGGCCGTCGCGCCTACCTGCTGCGTCTGCTGCGCCTGCTGCGTCTTAGGGTTCAGTTGGCTCCTCCGTTTTGGCGGGCTTCAGCAACAGTCCAGCCCCAGCCGCGCCGGCCTCCGTGAGCGTCAACTGCACCCGCGACGCGAGACTCACGGCGAGCGCTCCCCCGCTGCCCACAAACGGCGTGAGAAAACCGACCAGCGCGAGATCCCGCACGCCGAGGCCTCCGGGCGCGATGAGGGCGACGAGTCCCATGACATATCCGAGGGCGAACATACCCATCGCGGCCGGGAGCGGCACGTCGGCCGTGGAAATCAGGCCTCGGATGAGCATCCAAAACGAAACGCCGAACGTGGCCCAGCTGAGGAGCATCAGGCCGCTCGACAGGATGATGGCGGAGAGCGGCAACGGGGGCAGCGGCGTTTTCGAATCGGCCAGCGTACCGAGCCACTCCGCCGTGCGGCGCCACGCCAGCACGCCGATCAGCGCGAGCGAGGCGAGGACGGCGGCCCCCAGGAGAACCGGCGACGCGGCATGCGGTGTGGCGATGGCGACCAGGACGACCCCCGTCCCCAGCACTACGGCCTGCATCGCGAACGCGGAGACGGCGGCGGCGCTGCGGCGCACGCCCGCCTGCTCGGCGAGCACGACGAGTCCTGCCACGCTCCACACCTTCCCGGGGATGTAGCGGCCGAGGTTCGCCAGCGTCCAGGCGCGCGCCGCGTTCGGGTAGGACAGCCGCTGGTCCCAGCCGCGCAGCATGCGGCGCCACGACTCGATCTGAATGACGTAGGTGAGGAAGATGACGCCGACGGAAGCAGCGAGCCAGCCGATCTTCACGTCGAGCGTCACTTGTACTGATTGAAACGCGGCCCAGTTGCGCGCGAGCGAGCGCGCGATCAGAGCCAGGACCAGGAGCATGGCGGCGAATTTGGCCGCCTTGAGCCAGCCCTTTTTCAATCTTTGACGAACTTGTAGGCGATGGACCGCCCGAGCAGCCACCACGGCGCTGGAATCGGCGGATAGATGTACGTGCCGGCGTAATCGGCACGCCGGAAGCCGTTCATCTCGCCCAACCGCGTCATCGTCTGCTTGGTCCAGCTGTAGACGTGCCCCCACTTGTCGGCTACGCCCAGCAGATTCCAGATGATTTCCTTGAAGTGATAAGGATTGGGCACCGAAACGACCCAGACGCCGCCTGGCTTGAGCACCCGGTAGACCTCGCCCGCCGTCTGAAACGCCGTCGGGGTGTGCTCGAGCACTTCGATCATGAACACGCGGTCGAACGACGCGTCGGGGAACGGCAGCCCGTTGGTGATGTCGTGGATCAGGACGTCGGGAGCGGCATACTCAGGCGCGATGTCGAGCCCCTGATACGTGATCCCCTGCGGCAGGAATTTCCGGATTTCTCCCTCTCGGCCGCCAATATCGAGCACCGCGTGGCCCGGCTCTGTCCGTGCGAGCTTCTGCGCGAGCCGATACCGGATGCTTTCCTCACCCCAGTTCCGCCACCCGGTACGGTCGCTGTAGAACGCCGCCAACTCGGGCGAGCCTGGGACTATGCGTTTTGCCATAAGGAGCGCGAAAGTTACTTATCTTCGAGGCGATGCGCATCCTACATGTGGTGACCGCGTTTCCGCGCGACGAGCGCGACATCATCGCGCCGTGGCTCGTCGAGCTGATCAAACGGCAACGCGCCGCGGGTCACGATGCCCAGGTGTTCGCGCCCTCGTATCACGGCTCAGGGGACCACGCGTTCGCCGGCATTCCGGTGCATCGGTTCCGCTACTTCTTTGCGCGCTGGGAGTCGCTGACGCACGACGAGTCGGCGGCCGACCGGATGCGGCGTTCGCTGCTCTTCCGCCTGATGCCCGCGCCCTTCCTCATGGCCGGCATGTTCGCGATCTGGCGCTTGTGCCGGCGCGAGCGCTATGACGTCGTCCACGTGCACTGGCCGGTGCCGCTTGCGCTATGGGGTTGGGCCGCGCGCCTGGCCGGACGGGCTGCCGTCGTGCTGACGTTTTATGGCATCGAGTTGCGGTGGGTGAAGCGCTCCCTGCCCTTCCTCAAGGGCTTCGTGCGGTGGGCCTGCCGGGGCGCCGATCGCGTGGTGGCCATCTCTTCCGAAACCGCGCGCGAAATTCGCGAGCTCGTCGACGTGCCGGTCGATGTCATCCCGTACACGACTCCATTTCCGGGCAGAGGCGATGTCGCACCCCGTGCCATCCTGTCGGGAGACGGCCGGGCATTGACGATTCTGTTCGTCGGCCGCCTGGTCGAGCTCAAGGGGCTCGCGTACCTGATCGAAGCGGTCGCCCGGTTGCGCGACCGCGTGCCGGCGCGCATCGTCGCGATCGGCATTGGCCCAGAGCGCGAGCGGCTCGAGGCACTCGCGCACGAGCGCAACATCGCCGTCGACTTCCGCAACAAGGTGCCCGACGCCGAGCTGCACACGGCGTTTCTCACGTCCGACGTCTTGGTCCTGCCGTCGATCATCGACGCGCGCGGCGACACCGAGGGACTCGGCGTCGCGCTGCTCGACGCCATGAGCTACTGCATCCCGGTCGTCGCGAGTCGTGTGGGGGGAATTCCCGACATCATCGAAGACGGCGTGTCAGGCCTGCTCGTGCCGCCCGCCGATGCTGGTGCGCTCGCCGACGCGATCGAGCGCGTCGCCACGGACCCGGCATTCGCCCGCCGGCTCGCTGAAGGGGGACGCGAGCGGCTGCGCACGCGCTTCAGCTGGGACGTGATCACCGGGAAATGGGACGCGCTTTACCGCACCGCTTCGGCCGCGTTGCCGCCCGCATCCTCCAGCCGAAACTGAAACGAGGTCTTCTCGCCCGCCGCCTCGACGCTTCCATCCGCGGCGATCGCCGTCGCGCGAACGGCGCGGCGCGCGCGACGCCACCGCACGATCGTTTCGAGCGGGGCGACAAAGGGAGACTCGGCGAGCACGCCGGCAATCGTCGCGCCGTAAGCAGGTGGCGCGTCCGGAAAGCCCAACGCCGGCGTGAGATTGGGATGCCACAACCCCACCCATAATCCGCCGACGGCGCGAGCATTCGCAGCGAGCTCCAGCGCGTCCCTGCACCACGCCGCCGGATCTTCCACTCCGCGATACTTGCTCAGCGCGCGATCCATCCAGGTGAACGGCACTTCGTCGAGAGCGATCGGCTTCTGGGCCGAGTCGTCCCAGCGCGGTACGACGTCGGCGATGCCGAGCCGGAAGCCGTTCCGGTCCGGAAATCCGTACGTCGTGTCGTAGCCGAAGCCGGCCGCCGCCATCGCGTGCTCGGTGACGCCGGGCCGGATGCGCACGTAGTGCTGCCGGATGCCGTGCACCGGTGGACCGGTGATGCCTTCGAGCCGGTCCCGTTGCTCGCGGAAGGCCGCGGGATGGTCTAGCGTCGCGAAGCTGCCGTGCAGCCCGATTTCATGGCCGATCGCGCGAACCTGCGCCAGGATGCCGCGCGCTCTCGTCGAGTCGGGGCTGTAGGTCAGGTCGCCCGCCCGCATGGTTCGCAGCGTGGGGGTGCCGCACAGGATGAACCACGTCGACCGGAGGTGCGCGTTCGCTTCGTGATTCAGCACGCCGACGATGCCCTGCGTCACAGGATCGAACCCGGCGCTCGTGAGGGCCGCCGCGGCGACCCGTCCGATGCGCGCGAAACTGCCTTTGCGCGCGAGCTCCAAGATCCGAAGCAATGTGAACGCCGGCCACCAGGACACCACGTCGAGATCGTGTGTGAACGCCGCTGCCCAGCGACATCCGTTGGGCCAGGCGGGGAGCGTTCGGAACGGCAGCAGGCCGGCGGCCTTTCGCGCGGCTTCCTGGAGCGCAAGGGCAGCGCCCTGGATGACGGGCTGGCGCTCGAGCCCCTCGCGAACGAGGGGATTCGCCGAGGATGGAACGCGACTGTAGCGGTCGCGTTCGGTGGCCCGCTGTTCTACGGCAGCGCCCGCGACATCGACGACCCCGCGCAGGACTGCCCGCGGCACTCGCACGACGCCATCCGCGACTTCGATCCCCCACCCCGCCGCAACCCAGGCCCGCAGGTCGCGCGGCGCTTGGTCCGTAAGCTCCAGCCGGACGACGTTCAGCGCCGGCACGGCGGGGAGCAGCCGCGCCAGATCGACCAGCACATCGAGCGCGAAACGCTCGGCCGATGAGAGACCGGATTCAGGGAGTTTGATCACAGGGCGACGAAACGTACATTACGACCCCAATGCCCGAAACACTGCTCCCCAAAACGCGCATCCCGTGGCGCCACCTCGTTCTCTTTGGATGGCTCCCGAGCCCGCTGAAGGTGCTGGCCTACCGGCTTCTGCTCGGTTACCGGATCGGGCGGCGGGTGAAGATCAGCTTTGGCGGCGTCGTGATCGGGAAGACGGTGGAGCTGGGCGATCACGTCGAGATCGGATTCCTCGCGGTCGTGCAGGGTGAGTCGATCCGTATCGGCCGCCACTCGAGTGTCGGGACGTTCAGCTACCTGTCCTGCAACGTGATCGAGATCGGCGAAGACGCCAAGATCCGCGAGCAGGTGTACGTCGGCGGGCCGCAGCTGCCGGAGTCGAAATTCGTGCTCGGCAGTCGCACCATCATCCTCCAGCTGACGAACATCAATCCCACCAAGCCCGTCGTGATCGGCGATGACACCGGCATCGGCGGGCACTGCCTGATCTTCACGCACGGCGCGTGGTTGAATCAGCTGGACGGGTATCCGGTGACCTACGAGCCGGTGACGCTGGGCAAGAGCGTGTGGCTGCCGTGGCGCGTGTTCATCATGCCCGGCACCACGATCGGCGACGGGACCGTGATCGGCGCCAATTCACTCGTGTCCGGGAACATCCCGCCGAGCAGCCTCGCGGTCGGTAATCCGGCGAAGGTCATCCGCACGGCCCCGGATTTCCCGAAGAAACTCGGCGACAGCGAGCGCGCCGCACTCGTGGCGACGATCGTGGCGGAGTTCGATCGCTTTGTGCAGCACGGCGGCGTCAGGGTCGAGGCGCAGGGCCCCATTCGATTGTACCACTACGGGCGGCGCGTCTGGCGTTTGCTGTGGCTGCGGAGCGACGCGCGGCTGGATGGGATCGCCGCGGTGCGGGCGGACACGGTGTTTTCCGAGACGGCGCTGGCGGCGGACGAGCTGGCCGACTTCGCCAGGCGTGGCGTGTACTGGCTCGATCTTGGCGGCCGCACACGCAGCGAGGGCGGCTCCCCGCTTACCGAGGAGCTCGCCCTCTTTCTCGGCCGCTACGGCGTGCGGCTCGCGCGTCAGTACAACCGCTAATCAGTGGATGTGGACGATGTCCACCCACCCGGACTCGTTCGCAACGATGACCTGATTCCGCGCGGGGTCTGAGGCCACCTCACGCGGCGTCCCGCCCGTGGTGATCGTGCGCACGACGGTCTGCGTTGCGGGATTGACGACCTCGACAAGCCCGGCGAATACCTCACCGACATACAGTTTGCCATCGGCGCCCAGCGCCAGCCCCTCACCGCCGCTACTGAGAGGCACGTTGGTAATCGCGCCGCTCGACAGCGTGATGATGTGCAACACACTGGTCCCCTCATTTGCGACGTACAGCTCCGCCCCGTTGGCCGACAGCGCCATGCCCTGGGGGACCCCGCCGACTGAGAAGGTCCGCACCACAGCCATGGTGAGCTGATTCACTTCCAACACCGTGCCCCCGTCGCGCGTCGCGACGTACACCAGCGCGTCATTGGGATGCGTGAGCAGATGGTGCGACGTGGCCGGCAGGTCGAGCGAGTCCACCACCGCCTTCGTACTGAGGTCGATCTTGTACAGGCGATTGGCGTCGGTGGTGACGAACAGCCTGGCGTTGTCGTGCGAGATCGCTACCGGCAACGGATCTGCATTGACGGGAATCGCGTCCGTTTGCGTGTTCGTCGCCACGTCGATGATGCCGACGCTGTGGTTGGTGAAGTTGGCGACGTACGCCGTCGAGCCGGACGCATTGAACGTGAGGTAGGCCGGGACCCCACCGGTAACGATCGAGTTGGTGAACGTGCTGGAGGTCAGGTCCAGTCGTCCAACCGTGCCTGCCTGGTCCTGACTGACCAACGCGATATCGGCGAATGTCGCGACGCCGATTGGCCCGCCCCCCAGTGACACGCGCGCAAAGCCCGTATCAGGGGGCGGCGGCGGCGGGGGTGGCGGCGGGGGTGGCGGTGGTGGCGGCGGCGGCGGGGGCGGCGGGGGGGGCGGCACGAGCGAATCGTTCGGCTCGATGAAGTCCACCCACCCGCCGTCGTTGGTAACCAGGACATCGCGGCCGTTGTAATCGAGCGCGATCTCGCGGGGAACGCCGCCGACAGGAATCAGGCGCACGGTTTCGCCGCTCTTGCGGTTGATCACTTGCACGTAGCCGGCGAAGACGAGGCCGACGTAGAGGTGATCGCCGTCGTTGCCGAGCGCCAGCCCTTCGCCCCCGCCCGCGAGCGGGATATTGGTAAACGTCCCCGTCGCGATCTTGACCACGTGGACGACGTTGCTGAACTCGTTCGCTACATAGAGCAGCTGGCCATCTGGTGAGAACGCCATGTCCTGCGGTCTGCCGGAAAACGTAAACGTCCGGTTGACCGTCATGGTGCGCCAGTTGACTTCCATCACCGTGCCGCCGTCACGCGTCGCGACGTAGAGGAATTTGCCGTGCGGGTCCATGATGATGTGATGCGACGTTGCCGGAAGGGAAATCGATCCCAGCGTGTTCTTGGTCGCGATATCGATCTTGAAGAGCACATTGGCGTTGGTGGTGACGAGCAGCGTACCGCCGTCCGGCGACAACGCGAGCGCAAACGGGTCGCCGCTCGTGGGAATCACGTCGACTTGCGTGTTCGAGGCGACGTCAATGATGCCGACGTTGTCGCTCCACTGATTCGAGACGTACGCGCGGGTGCGCGTGGCGTTGAAGATCACGAGCGATGGGACCATCCCGACCGGGATGGTGGCCGTGACGGTGCGGGCGTTCAGATCCACGCGGGCAACGGTGCCCGGCGCCCCGCCGAAGTAGCCCTGCGTGATGTACGCGAATCCCTCTGGCGCGACGGCGATGCCCAATGGGCCACCGGGCAGCGCCATGCGCGCGACGGTGCCATCGCCGCCCGGCGTGGGCCGCGTGGTCGTGAGCGCTGACAAATTCTCGTCGGTGGGCGACGTGCAACCAACGGCGAGCGTTGCACCCATCGCCGCAGCGAACAGGATTGTCGAAAGCCGGCTCATGAATCCTTCTCGAAATGGGGTTAATTACACGTAGGCAGGAGGAAGGGGACCGTCGCAACTCAAACCGCTCATTAGATCATAGATCGTAGGAGCTAGACGCGTTGGTTCGGAAGATCGAGCCCTCCCACCGGCAGGATGTCGAGCCACCCCGCCTCGTTTGCGAGCAGCACATGCCCTGCTCCGTCAAAAGCGATTTGAGCCGGGCGGCCGCCGGTGGCGAGGGTGCCGCGCCGCTTCAGCGACGAGACCTCGATTATGCCAACGCTCCCGTGACGTGGATGACCCGTGTACAGCAAGCGATGATCGGGACTCATGGCGAGCGCGACCGACCCGGTCTCCTCCTCGAGTCGGGCAACGCATTTGCCGCTCCCTAGTGTCACGACGTCGAGCCCGTGGCGTTCGTTCGCGACATACAGCGCCGTCCCATCCGGCGAAACGACCAATCCCTGCGGCCAGCCGCCGAGCTGGAAGCTGCGGAGCACCTTGTACCGGGCAATGTCCACCTCCAGGACCGATCCGCCCGTCCTGGTGGCGACGTAGAGGCGGTCCCCCGCCGGATGCAGTGCCAGATGGTGTGAGGTCGCGGGAAGCTGGAGCGAGCCGAGTACGCGTCCGCTCAGCGGCGAAAGGCCGAACAGCCGATCCTGATTTGTCGTCACGAAGAGCGCGTGACCGCTCTGGGACAACAGCAGCGGCAGCGGGTCGCCGGCGACGGGCCACGTCTGAATCAACGCATGGCTGGATGTATCGATGACGGCGATCTGGTCGAGATAGTGAATCGTCACGAACGCGCGCGAGCCTGTTTGATCGAATGTCACGCAGCTCGGCGTGCAGCCTACGAAGATGCTATCAGTGAACCGTCCGATCTTGAGGTCCAGGCACTCGACGAACGCTGCCTGACCGCGAGTGACATAGGCAAGGTCACGTCCCCGCAGCGCGATACCGTAGGGCCCTCCAGGCAGCGCCAAACGACACGGTTTCGTCGGAAGCGGGATCGAGGCTTGAGGCGGTCGCGCCGGCACCGGCGTGGCCCGCTTCGCGGAGTGCGAATCGACAGGTTGCCGTGCCGGGCGTGGAGGATGCGTGCGGTACTTGAACCACCGGACCACTTCCGGCGTGCCGGCGCGGCGCAGCTCCTTCCAGCGGTGGCCGGTGACACGACGCACCAGGCGGTACGCGCTGGCGGTCTCGATGCGCGTTTGTGGCGCGAGCGAGCGAAGCGCCGCGGAGTTTTCCGTGTCGCTCCGCAGCATCCAGTAGAGTACGGAGACCCACCCCGCCAACTCCTCATAAGGGGGCAGCCCCTCACGCCGCAGCAGGCGACTGAGCTGAAAGCGGCTGCGAAGGCCCAGCCGCTCGCAGAGCGCCTGGGCCGATCCGACCCGTCCATTGTCACAGATAAGGGTATTTACGACCGCTCGGCCGTCCGAAGACAGCCACGGCAAGGCACCCTGGAGGAGTGATGCGAGTGCGAGCGGCGGCATCGCGTTGAATTAATACCTAGGGCGTTCCGTTTTGCTCCATGTTACTTGTCCGAGCGTAGCCGGCGCAATTCGCGCTCTAGCGCCCGCAGCTCCTCCCGCATCCCGGCCACCATCTCCCCCACAAAACCAAAGCCGAAGAGGGCCACCCCGGAGATCACGAGGACCATGATCAGATCGAGGAGGGGACGGAATCCGAATTTGGGGGGCCCGAAGCGCAGATACAGCGCCAGGATCCCCGCCACCAGGCCGAGTGAGAACAGCATCGCGCCGATCACGCCGAAGAACAACATCGGCTTGCGCCCGAAACGCAGCTGGAACCAGACGGACATCAAGTCCAGCACCCCGACGGGGATCCGGCTCACGCCGAACTTGGAGCTTCCCGCCCGCCGCGGATGGACCGGTACAGGCCGCTCGGCGAGCCGGAACCCCTGTGAGGCGGCGAGCACGACCATGAACCGGTGCCAGTCGGGGCGCATCGGCACCACTTCCATGATCTCTCGCCGATACGCCTTGACCGAGTTCAGGTCTTTCACACGCACGCCGAACAGCCAGCGGCACAGCGCGTTGTAGATCCCGGACACGAGGCGCTTGTTGTACTGGCCCTGCTTCGTTCCGGTCACGACGTCCGCTTCGCCGGCGAGGATCGGTTCGACGAGCGACGGGATATCGGACGGCAGGTACTGCAGGTCGGCCGGATAGTAGACGAGCACGCGGCCGCGCGCGGCGTCGGCGCCCGACTTGAGGGCGTCGGCAATGCCGCGTTGCGCCCGGTGGGTGACGACTTTCACGAAGGGGTGCTTGGCGGCGAGCTCGTCGAGGAGATGTGCCGTGCCGTCGTGGCTGCCGTCGTTCACGATGACCAGCTCGACGGCATACGGCAGCGGCAGCATGGCCTCGCGGGTCAGCCGCACGAACTCCGCCAGATTGTCGGCTTCGTCCTTCGCGGGGACGAGCACGCTGACGTCGGGCGGCGTCGAATTCGTAGCGAGGCTCATAGCCGTTTCCGCATGCGCGCGGGCAGGATGCCGAGCTGATCGCGGTACTTGGCGACGGTGCGCCGGGCGATCTTCACGCCCTTCCGCTCGAACATCTCGACGATCTGCTGATCGGTGAGCGGGTTTTTGGGCGGCTCGTCGTCGACCAGCTTTTGGATCTGGGACTTGATCGAGCGCGCGCTGGCATCTTCGCCGGTCGTGGTCGTCAAGCCGCTCGAGAAGAAAAACTTGAGCGGCAAGAGGCCCCGTGGGGTCTGCACGTACTTCTCGTTGGTCACGCGGCTCACCGTGCTCTCGTGCATGCTGATGACATCGGCGACCTCACGCAGCGTGAGCGGCTTCAAGTGGTCGATGCCCTTCTCGAAGAACTCGCGCTGCCGGTCGACGATGAAATTCATCACCTTGAGCATCGTCTGGCGGCGTTGCTCGATGGCCTGGATCATCCAGTGCGCGCTGTTCAGCCGCTGGTTGATGAATTCCTTGCTCTCGGTGTCGTATTTCTTTTTGTCGCGCGCGATCTCCTGATACGTCTTGGAAATGCGCAGCCGCGGCAGGCCGCTGTCGTTGAGGAAGACGAGGTACTTGTCGTCAATCTTGTCGACGATCAGGTCCGGGATGATGTAGGCCTCGTTGCCGGCGGAGTACTGGAGTCCGGGCTTGGGGTCGAGGCGCGCCAGCTCGTCCGCCGCGCGCTGGACCTCTTCGGGCGCCAGGCCAAAGCGCTTCCCCAGATCGCTCCAGCGGTGGGCGATCAGGTCATCGAAGGCTTCCTTGACGAGCCGGTACACCAACGTATCGGTCCGCTTCTGGCTCTCGAGCTGGAGCATCAAACACTCGCGCAGGTTGCGCGCGGCCGTCCCGGGCGGGTCGAGCTGCTGAACGACGTGCAGCATCTCTTCGACTTCTGCCAGCGTGAACGTCGGCACATTGAGGTCGAGCTCCGACTCGGCCTCGTGTTCTTCCAGCAGCTGGTTCGCGCCCTTGAGGATCTCCTCGAGGGTGTGCTGCAGATACCCGTCTTCGCCGATGTTGCCGAGGAATTCCTCGACGAGCAGCTGCTGGCGCGGCGTGAGATCGAGCATGCGCGTCTGGTCGCGCAGGTGATCGATCAGGTCCTTCCCTTCGACCGTCACCGGCTCGACATACTCGCGCGCGTCGCTGTAGCTACCGCTCGGCACACCGTGCTCGGTGCGGTCTTCGAGCAGGATGCTCTCCCAGTCCGGCTCGTCTTCCGCTTTTGCTTCCTTCTCCTGCTTTGGCTGCTGGTCGGCGGCCGTTGCCTGCACCTCTTCTTCGGGCTCCACCATCTCGAGGAAGGGATTGCCGAGCAGCTCCTGCTTCAGGTGTTGCTCGAGGTCGAGCAGCGGCATGTACAGGAGATCCATCGCCTGGTACAGGCGTGGATTGATCCGCAAATCCTGGCGCAGGCCGACGTGCTGATGCAGGCCGGTTTTCATGTACCCACCGGCGCCAGGCGCGAGCGCAGTCTGGTGGTGAGGGTGGGACCGAGGTAGAGCGAGGCCACGCGGTCGTCGAAGACGAGCTGCCGCACGGTGCCGGCGACCTGTACGCGACCCTCGAACATGATGTAGGCGCGATCCACGATGTCGAGCGTCTGCTCGACGTTGTGATCGGTGATCAGCACGCCAATCCCGCGGTGGCGGAGCCCGGCGACGATCGTCTGAATGTCGTTCACGGCGATCGGATCCACACCAGCGAACGGCTCGTCGAGCAGCAGGAACTTCGGCTCGGTCACGAGCGCGCGCGTGATCTCGAGCCGGCGGCGCTCGCCGCCCGAGAGCTGGTACGCCTTCTGTTTCCGGAGATGTTTGATCGCCAGCTCGTCGAGCAGCGCTTCCAGCCGACGCGCGCGCTCGGCGGCATCGATCGGCAGGGTCTCGAGGATCGCAAGGACGTTTTCTTCCACCGTCAGTTTACGGAAGATCGACGGCTCTTGCGCCAGATAGCCGATGCCGGCACGCGCGCGCAAATACATCGGCAGCGCGGTGATGTCGCGCCCGTCGAGCGTGATTTGCCCTTCGTCGGGCCGGATCAGTCCGGTGATCATGTAGAACGAGGTCGTCTTCCCCGCCCCGTTCGGCCCCAGCAGCCCGACGATCTCACCTTGCGCAAGCTCGAGCGACACGTTGTTCACGACGCGCCGGCCCTTGTACGCTTTGACGAGATGCTGCGACTCCAACCGGCTGCCGCCACTCACCACCGGATGCTCACCGCTCACCGACTCGGTGCGCGCGACGGTATCCTCGGCGAGCGCGAGCAGATGCTGGGCGGCGACGGCGCGGTCCGCCGGCATGCCGGCCCAGAAGTCGGGGGCGAACGCGACCGGCACATCGCCCCAGAGCGCGCCCATGGGCAGCACCAGCACCTTCAGCATCGCGAGTCGCGGCAGGACCGACGTCGCCAGGTAGGAGCGCGCGTCGTCCACCGACAGGCTGCCGGCGTCCGGCATCTCGCCTTTGGCATGGGCGCGGAGTTTCAGGAACTCCTCGCGATAGGCCACGGCGAGATCGCTGAACGACGCGCGGCCCTGGTCATCGGCAATGCGCGCCAGCGCGCCCGCCGCGAGTGCCAGCGACGAGTCCTTCGCCGCGAAGAGTTCGGAGAACCGGTCGAGCCCGGTCACGGAGAGACAGGCCGTGGAGGTGGTGGAGGTGTTGCTGGAGCCGCCCGCTTCAGGCTGTCGGCCTCGATCGCAGGGCGCGGCTCCAGGTGCACACCGTCGGCCTTGCCGGCCACGACCACGTGGTCGATCCGATCCTGCAGCATGGAGACCGTGATCTGATGGCCGCGGGAGTAATTGATCGCGGGACCCGCCTTGGTCGTATCGCGCTCATTGGGATGGTGTGTCAGCGCGCGGGCGGGCGAGCCGCGCGACACCAGCTCGTGCAGTTTGGACCGGGGGCGGTGCGTGATCGAATCCGGCACCTGCACAAACCGAATCGTGAGCGAATCGCCGGTGATCCAGTCGGTCTGATTCGGCGGCGTCGTCGAATCGCGCTTAGCGGTCGAGAAGGCGTTCCCGAAGGCGCGCGACTCCTTCAAGACTTCCCCGGGCGAGTCGATGGCCAGTGAATCGGACTGAATCGTGTACTGTGTCGAGATCGCGTGCGGGCGCGTGGTATCGCCCCAGGCGAATGTCTGCTGCAGCAAATGGTCGGCGATGCGCAGGTCGATCGTGTCGGCCGTGAGTGTCCAGTCGGCGCCGGTGGCTTTGCCATGGCCGAGGGCCTTCATCTGCTTGATGTCGCGCTGCTCGAGACCCAGCTCTATGCGCGTCCCTACGAGGGTGTAGTTCTTGTCGGGCTGCCCGCGCCCTTCGACGCTGGGTGACCCGACGAGGACGCCAAATCCCGTCGTCTGATCGAGCTGCATCGAATCGGCGCGCGCTGCTAGGTCGCTGCGATCGATCGTCACCGTGCCGCCGGCCCACATGCGGTCGTCACCTTTGAAATGCAGCCGGTCGCCCACGATGATGTACGGTTCCACGTGACTCGTGTCGCCCCCGCCCGTCGTGCCCTGCCGGTACTCGACGGTGGGGCGCTGCGTCGCATACATCTCGACGGTGTCGCGCACCCCTTTGACCGCGCGCCAGTACTTGAGATTGGGGCCGCGCAGCACCGAGCCGTTGCGCCGGTTCACCGCGACGACGTTGTTGTGCGCCTCGAGGCGCTCGTCGCGCAGGAAATACGATGCGAAGCGCGCGTCGAGGGCGAGCGCAGTGTCGCGGATCTGCACGCGCCCAATGAGGTCCATCCGGCCCAGCGCGGGATAGTGCGCGAAGCTGTCCGCGGAGAGGCTGGTGGAGGTGCCGGCGCAGTGCGCGAGCACACCACCCCCGCCATGCAATGTCTTGGTGCCATCGGCGTTGGGGATTTCCGCGTAATGACCCATTGAATCGACGGCCACGCGACACGGGCGTCCCGCCGTCGTATCCTGCGGCGCAGGGACGGCCTGCAACAACGCAACGGCGAGCAGCACGGCGGGCGTCATTGGCTTGGCAAGATGAATTGCCCGCCAGTACCGTGCGGCCGTTTGGCGGTAATCTTCTTGAATTCCGGATCAGATGTGAACCCGTCACCTTCAACGTGACGGCCAGGTTCGTCCCACACGAAACTCTTGTCCGAGCTCACCTCGTTGCGCACGCGATTGTAGGCCATCACCTCGGTCCGCATCGTCGCGCCATCTTTGTCGCGGACCACCACCACGTTGCCGCGCGCCTCCATGTCGTCGGTGCGCCAGTGATCCGTCCCCTCGCGCGACGTCAACGTCGAAGTCGGGTTGCCCGCGACGTCATAGAAGGTCACGTGCACGTTGCGCAGCTCGACGCGCTGGGTATTGGAGAAGAAATACGCGGTGTCAGCTCGCACGCGCGCGCGGAGGACGCCCAACTCGGTGACGTAATGGCTCATGCCGAGCAGGACCTGGTCGGCGCTGTCGAGCACGGCCTGGGTCGCTGTGACAGGCGTGCCGTTTTTGCACGCGGCGCACAGAACGATCGCGATTACGACCAACCGCTTCATACGGCGCCAGCCTTCATCAAATCGTGCAGATGCACGATTCCCACCACGCGCTTGTCACCGTCGAGTACCGGTAGCGCCATGATTCCGTGTCGCTCCATGAGGCTCACAGCGGCGCTTCCCAGCTCATCAGGGGCAGTCGCCTTTGGGGTCCTGGTCATCACGTCGCGGACCGGGATGTCCAGGAACTTGTCCGTGCGCTCCATGAGCCGGGTCAGATCGCCGGCCGTGACCACGCCGGCGAGTCTCCCTCCTTCGACCACCACCACGGTCCCGCGTTTTCCCGCGAGCAGGACCACGCATTCGCGCATGGGTCGATCGGGAGCGAGGATCGGCAGACCATCCGTCAGCATGACATCGGCAACCCTCAACAGGAGCTTGCGACCCAGGACGCCGCCCGGATGCAGCGCGGCAAAGTCCTCGCGGCGAAAGCCTTTCACTTCCAGCAGGGTCACGGCGAGCGCATCGCCCAGGGCGAGCGCGACCGTTGTACTCGCCGTCGGCGCCAGTGTTTCCGGGCAGGCTTCCTCGGCGACCGAGGCGTCGAGGACGACGGTGGCCTGGCGACCCAACGGGGAATCGGCGTCGCCGGTCATCGCGATGATCGGCACGCCCAGCCGCTTGAGCTGACTGACGAGGCCGAACAGCTCGTCGGAGGCCCCGCTCTTCGACAGCACGACGCCAACGTCATCGCGACTCACGATGCCGAGGTCGCCGTGCAGCGAGTCCACGGGATGAAGGAACATCGCCGGCGTGCCGGTGGACGTGAACGTCGCGGCGATCTTGCGGGCGATCAGTCCCGATTTACCGACCCCAGACACGATCACCCGACCCTTGGCGCCCGCGAGAATCTCGACGGCGCGCGCAAACGCCGGTCCCAACGTGTCGGCGACGCGTTGGACCGCGGCCGCCTCGAGCGCAAGCACCCTCTTGCCGCGGTCGACCAGCTGTTTGCCACCAGTCTGCGGTTTGGACGCGCGCGCCGGCTTATGCACGGACGGTCTCTCGGACGCGGTGCCAGACATCGACCGCCAGGCCCACGATTCCGGCGAGCTGATCGAGCGGGACCATGTTGGGTCCATCGGAAGGCGCGCGCGCCGGATCGGGATGCGTTTCGAGGAAGAAGGCGTCGGCGCCCGCGGCCGCGGCGGCATAGAGCAGCGGGGGAATGAATTCGCGCTGGCCACCGCTCGAGCCTTCGCTCCCCTGCCCCGGCTGCTGGACCGAGTGCGTGGCGTCAAAGATCACCGGCCCGTTGCAGACGGCCTTGAGGCGCGCGAAGCTGCGCATGTCGACCACCAGGTCGCCGTAGCCGAAGAACGTGCCGCGCTCGGTGACGGCAACTTCCGGAGCGCCGCCGGCGCGCACTTTCTCCACGGCGCCGCGCATCTCTTCCGGCGCCATCCACTGGCCCTTCTTGATATTCACCGGCCGGCGCGCTTTCCCCGCGGCGATCAGGAGATCGGTCTGGCGGCAGAGAAAGGCGGGGATTTGCAGCACGTCCGCGACGCCCGCCGCGAGGGCCACCTGCGCGGGCTCGTGAACATCGGTGAGGATCGGCAGCCCGGTGGCGCTGCGAACTTTTTCGAGCGCGCGGAGACCCGCTTCGAGCCCGGGGCCCCTCGGCGCGTTCAGGCGGGAGCGGTTGGCCTTGTCGTACGACGCCTTGTAGATGACGCCGATGCCGAGCTTGACCGCAAGCTCCGCCAGCGCCTCGCCGACGCGGATGTTGAGGTCGTCGGATTCGACGACACAGGGGCCCGCGATGAGAAACGGGCTGCTGTCAGACGCGAACCGCTGGGTCATGTCCGTCCGTGCTCGGCCAACTCCCGCGACGCCGCGTCGCGCGGCTGCACCTTGCGGCGGTCGCGCGCCGCGCCCACAAAGCCGGCGAACAGCGGGTGCGGGCGCATTGGCCGCGATTTGAGCTCGGGGTGGAACTGGCAGCCGATGAACCAGGGGTGGTCGGGGAGCTCGATCATCTCGACGAGCGAGCCATCCGGTGACAAGCCCGAACAGCGCATGCCGTACTCCGCGAGCACGTCGCGATACGCGTTCGAGACCTCGTAGCGATGGCGGTGCCGCTCGCTCACTTCGGTCGCGTTGTAGGCCTGCGCCACGCGGGAGCCGGGCCGCAGCCGGCAGGGGTAGGCGCCCAGCCGCATCGTGCCGCCCATTTCCTGAATCCCTTCCTGCGAGCGCATCAGGGCGATCACCGGATTCTCGCACTCGGGCGCGAACTCGCTCGAGTTCGTGTCGGGGATCTTGCAGACGTTCCGGGCGAACTCGATGATCGCGGTCTGGAGGCCGAGGCAGATGCCGAAGAACGGGAGCTTGTGCTCGCGCGCCCAGCGAATCGCTTCGAGCATCCCTTCGACGCCGCGGACGCCGAACCCGCCCGGCACCAGCAACCCGTCGTAGTCGGCGAGCAGCTCACCCGCGGTTTCCGGATCGGTGAAACGGTCGGACGCGATCCACTGGATCGTTACGCCGGCATCATTCGCGATTCCGCCATGCACAAGCGCTTCGTGAATGCTCTTGTAGCTGTCGGCGAGCTCGGTGTATTTGCCCACGACGGCGATCCGCACTTGATGTGGCGGCTTGAGGATCTTGTCCACCATCGCGGCCCAGGCACGGAGGTCGGGCTCTTTCGTGTCCAGGTGCAGCCGCATGCAGACTTCTTTGTCGAGTCCCTGGTCGTGGAGCTTCAAGGGGATCTCGTAGATCGACTTCACGTCGGGACTTTCGACGACGCAGCCAAAGTCCACGTTGCAGAACTGCGCGATCTTGCGCTTCAGATCTTCCGACAGCGCCCGCTCCGTGCGGCACACGAGGATGTCGGGCTGGATTCCGATCTGCATCAGCTCTCGTACCGAGTGCTGAGTTGGCTTGGTCTTCAGCTCCGCGGTTGCGGCGATGAACGGCACGAGCGTCAGATGGATGAACAGCGTGTTGTCGCGGCCGACTTCCTGGCGGAACTGCCGGATGGCCTCGAGGAACGGGAGCGATTCGATGTCGCCGACCGTGCCGCCGATTTCGGTGATCACGACATCGTGATCGGGAGCGAGGCGGCGAATGGCGCCTTTGATCTCATCGGTGATATGCGGAATCACCTGCACCGTCGAGCCGAGGTACTCGCCGCGGCGTTCTTTCGTGATGACGGAGAGATAGATGCGGCCCGTCGTCACATTGTTCACCTGTGACAGCGACCGGTCGATGAACCGCTCGTAGTGTCCGAGGTCGAGATCGGTCTCGGCGCCGTCGTCGGTCACGTACACTTCGCCGTGCTGGAACGGCGACATCGTGCCGGGGTCGACGTTGATGTAGGGATCGAACTTCTGGATCGTGACTTTCAGTCCGCGCTCGGCGAGCAGCCGGCCGAGCGATGCCGCGGCGATTCCCTTGCCCAGGGAGCTCACCACGCCTCCCGTCACGAAGATGTACTTGGTCGAACTCACGAGCTCACCTCTCTGAGGTGTCGGGTGATCTCCGCTTCAGCCCACTTGAGGTCGGCCGGCGTATCGATGCCTGGCGCTGCCGGTCCGTCGAACAACGTCACACCCATCGGTATACCGTGCAGCAACGGCCTGAGCTGCTCGAGTCGCTCCCACTGCTCCTCGGGAACGGGAGGCAGCCGCACCCATGCCTCCAGTGCTTCGCGCGTATATGCGTACACGCCGACGTGCTGATGGTAGACCACCTGGCCGGTGCCATCGCGATCGAACGGAATGGGCGCGCGAGAGAAGTACACGGCGCGCCCGCGCGCATCGACGACCACTTTTACCCGACTGGGATCGTTGACGAGCTTCGCGTCCAGCGATCCCGCCGCGGTCCCGAGCGGTTCGCCGCCTTCGAGACACGCGAGCGCGCCGCGGACGGCGGCGGCTGCGACGAACGGCTCGTCGCCTTGGACGTTGAGGATGAAGTCGAAGCTGCTAAACGCTTGATTGGCAACAACTTCTGCGACACGTTCTGTGCCCGACGCATGGTCGGGAGATGTCATCACGGCCTCGAACCCCGCGTCGCTGACGACTGTGGCGATCTCACGCGCATCGGTAGCCACCACGAGCCGGTCGCAAATACGGAGATCGGCGATACGGCGGGCGACAACGACGATGAGGGGTTCGCCAGCCAGAGGCAGGAGTGGCTTGCGAGGGAGCCGGCTGGATCCGAGCCGTGCAGGAATCACGCCAAGGACGGGCACGGGGGAAGATACAAAATCTGTGCCGTGGAGTCTAGCCCGCGTCTATGCCAGCGCTCCGGTTGATCTTACAACCCGCAAGAAGTTTTCGAGGATGCGCTTCCCGTGCTCGGTCCCGATGGACTCGGGGTGGAATTGGACGCCGTAGGTCGGATGATCGCGGTGCTTCATGGCCATGATCTCCGCAGCGTCTCCCACGCCCTGGCGATCGGCACTCATGGCGGTGACGACCAATGCCGGTGGCAGGGAGCTGGGCTCTACGACCAGGGAGTGGTAGCGCATGGCCGTGAACGGGCTCGGAATGCCGTCAAACAGCTCGTCATCGCTGTGGACAATGGGGCAAGTCTTGCCGTGCATCAGCCGCGGCGCCCGCACGATCTTCCCGCCGAATGCTTCCCCGATCGCTTGGTGCCCCAGGCAGACGCCCAGAATCGGGATCTGGCCGGCGAGCGCGCGGACGAGCGGAACGAGAATCCCCGCCTGCGCGGGAGTTTTGGGGCCCGGTGAAAGCACCGCGGCAGTCGGTTTGAGCGCCTCCACATCGGCGACGCTCAGTGCGTCGTTCCGATAGACAACCGGCTCCTCCCCCAACTCGCCGAGATACTGCACGAGGTTGTAGGTGAACGAGTCGTAGTTGTCGAGCACGAACAGCATGCTCAATTCTACTTCACTGACTCACGCGTCGCTTCTCGACCAGAACGGCCCGGCTTGACGTTCCCAGTGTGTAGGCGGCGCGGAACGTTCCCTCGACGCCCACGCGGGTGCCGCGCGACGGGGCGCCGCCGCTTTGGGTCACCACCGGGATCGTACCCGTGCCGTCATTGACCTCGTAGGCGCCAAACCCCAACGCGCCGATGGATTGCCCGACTTCACCGACGATCTTGACGGTTTTCCCATCGTACGTGCCAGGGTCGGACAACAATGTCTTGATCGGCGTCGTCTTCGTATTGCACGCCACAAAGGCGAGCACGACGCTCAAGAAGAGCAGCGGTTTCGCGAGTCTGGGCATAATCAAGTACCTCCTGAGAGGGGGGTCGTGCAGAAGGCGCACTTTGACGCCTTGAGGGGGATCTTGGACAGGCAGTACGGGCAGTCTTTCACGGTAGACGGGGCTTCCACCCTCTTGGGACCGAGCCGGGTCGCCGAGTGGACGATCAGATAGACGACGAATCCGACGATGAGGAACGTCACGACGGTGGTGAGGAACAGGCCGTAGTTGAGCGTGGCCGCACCCGCGGCTTTGGCATCGGCGAGCGTGGCGTAGGGTCCCGGTGTCTTCGCCCCCTCGCGCAGCACGACAAAAAGGTTGGAGAAGTCCACCTTGCCGAGCACGAGGCCGATGGGCGGCATGATGAGGTCCTCGACCAGGGAATTCACGACTTTGGTGAATGCGGCACCGATGATGACGGCGACCGCCAGGTCGAGCACGTTGCCGCGCATCATGAAATCGCGGAAACCCTTGAGCATGGACGGGTCCTTGGTGGGGGTAAACCGCGGGACGCCTGCCGGCATCCTAAAGAAGGTCGGCTTTTGGACACCCCACAAGTCCGCGGAGGCATCATGCTGAAGTTCGCATCAGTGCTCATCGCCGGGTTCGTTACCATGGGCGGATGGGCCGTCGTCACAGTCAAAGACCTGCCGGAGTACTTCGTCGCCGGGCAGCAATACACGATCGAATTTCAGGTTCGCCAGCACGGCCGGACGCTCCTCAGCGGGTTGCGGCCACAGCTGGTAATGAATGACGTCACGATCCCCGCGGTTCCCCGCTCTTCCGAAGGCACCTACGCCGCCACGTTCACGGCGCCCGCTCCGGGTCAGCTCAGCCTCACCATCAGGAGCGGCTTCGGCAACACCGAGCTGCATCTCTACCCCGAGACTGTGGTCGCTGCCGGGACGTCACGCCCGGCGATCGTCGCACGCGACCGCGGGCAAATGTTGTTCGTTGCCAAGGGGTGCAATACCTGCCATTCGAATATCGATCTGGTGAACCGGCCGGATAACCAGGCGGCGCTCACCGTCGGACCGGAGCTCGGTGGTCGGCATTTGGCGCGCGAGTTGGTGATACAGAAGCTGAAAAACCCGGCATCGCAGATCATGCCCGATCTCGGCCTGAGTGATGCGGAGGCTTCCGTCATCGCCGCGTTCCTGGGCGGGGAGCGCGCGGCGACAACCGGAGGTCGCTAGGGCCGAGGGTGGTAAGTCTTGTGGACGCCGCGGAGATATTCCCGATCGACGTGGGTGTAGAGCTGGGTCGTCGAGAGATCGGCGTGCCCCAGCATCTCCTGAACCGCGCGCAGATCGGCCCCACCCTCGAGCAGATGCGTGGCGAAGGTGTGCCGCAGCGTATGCGGCGTGACACGCTTGGCGAGTCCGGCGCGGCGCGCGTGGGCCTTGATGATCCCCCACGCGCCGACGCGCGACAGCGGCGTGCCGCGCGCGTTCAGGAACAGGAAACCGCGCGCCTTCCCGCGGTCGAGGCTGGGCCGGATCTCCCGCGCGTACGATGACACAGCGCCGAGCGCGCGGCGGCCCACCGGCACGATCCGCTCCTTGGCCCCCTTGCCGAAGACGCGGGCGACGCCTTCGGCAAACAGAATGTCCTGGAGCTTGAGCGACACCAGCTCCGACACGCGCACGCCGGTGGCGTAGGCGAATTCGAGCAGCGCCACATCGCGCATTGCGAGCGGCTCGTTGGTATTCGGTGCATCGAGCAGTTTCCTGACCTCGGCGACGGTCAGGACGGCCGGGAGCGTCCGCCACCGCTTGGGCGATTCGATCCGCTCGCTCGGGTCGCGCGCCGTGATCCCCTCCCCCACCAGGAACTTGAAGTACGTGCGGATCGCCGAGATTTGCCGGCGGATCGTCGCGGGCGCGAGGCCGACGTCCTTGAGGAAGTAGATGAATTCCCGGAGCTGCGGCGCCGACAGCTGCTCCGGGGTTTTGGCGCCGTGGGACGTCGCGTACTCGCTGAGCCGCGTGATGTCGCGCAGGTAACTGGCGACTGTGTGGCCGCTGTTCCCCGCCTCGAGCGCGAGGTAGTCGCGGAAGCGCTCGAGCTGGAAGGCGCGAGCTATTGGGGAGGATGCCGGCGACGCCGCACGATCCATAGCACGATTCCCACAACGAGTACGCCCGCGACGATCGCGAGCACCGAGTTCACGCGCCTAAGGATGCGCAGCACGTCCTCGAGATTGGTCCCCAGGCGATGGACGAGGTACGTCAGCGCGCCGTAGTACAGCGCCGACGCGAGCGCCATGGGCACGAGCGCCCGCCACGGCGCGACCCGTGTGATCCCCGCGAACGGCATCACCACGCCGCGCCACACGGGCAGGAGGCGCGAGAAGAAGATGCCGTAGGTCCCGTGGCGGCGGTATTGCTCCGCGATGTGCGCGACGGTGTTCGGGGTGAAGATGTGGCGGCCGAGGAATCCGCGCGTCACCATTTCACCGTGGCGCCGCGCCAGTGCGTAGACGCCCGCGCCCGAGCTGACGTTCGCGACCCAGGTGAGCAGGAACACGAGCCATGGATTCATCACTCCGCGGCCGGAGAGAAAAGCCCCCAGCGCGACGGTAACATCGGCGGGGACCGGCGGGAAGATGTTTTCGACGGCGGCCAGCGCCGCGATCAGCGCGTAGAGCGGCCCGGCGGGAAGGTGCTCGAGAAACGCGAGGAAGTCGGTCAGGTGCGGGAGAACCCTCCGCTCGAGCGCGGCGCCGTGGGCTCGGCGAGCGTGGCCACGGCCATCACCGCGATCCCCTCGCCGCGCCCGATCCAGCCCATCCCTTCGTTCGTCTTTGCCTTAACCGAAATCTGCGAGGCACCCGCCAGCAGCGCTTCCGCCAGCTTCTCCTTCATCGCCTCGATGTGGGGCGCGAGTTTGGGCTGCTCGAGGATTATGGTGACGTCCGTATGCACGAACTGGAAGCCTGCCTCGATGACTTTGAGCAACGCCTTGTTGAGGAGGCCGATGGAGCTGGCGTTCTTCCACTGCGGATCGTCGTTGGGAAACATGCGGCCGATGTCGCCCAAGCCTGCAGCGCCGAGGATTGCGTCCGTGACGGCGTGCGCGACGGCGTCAGCGTCGGAATGGCCGGCCAGTCCCTTGGCGTTGGGGATTTCTACGCCGCCGAGGATGAGCTTTCGCCCCGCGGCGAAGGGGTGTGAATCGTAGCCGATGCCAACACGCATCAAGCCGCCGCCGCGGTGATCACCGGTCCGGCCGGTACCAATTCCTTCCTGACGGGATCGATCTTCAGGTTCAGTCCCTCGAGCGAGTGGGCGCCAAGCAGCGTCATGTCGCCCGGTTCCGCGAATACGACCAGATCCGGCGCTTCCGACCCGGCTGCGCGCACTAGCGCATAGCCGATGTCGCGCTCGATCCGGCGTCCGTCGGCGACTTCGAAAGCCTGTTTCCGCTGCGTACGGATACCCAGCTCCTCGAGCACCCGGCGCGGGACCCACGTGAATTCGCTTCCGGTATCGACTAACGTCTCCGGCAATGCTTGGCGTGGGCCGCGCAGGTCCAGATTCTGGATTTCAATCGTCGTGCGAAAGACGCCCACGTCGTCCATAGTAGCTCCCTTGTCTTAGATCACGAGACCAATTTACTGCACGCTGGTTGCAGTTTCCCGCCACAAATCCCGCTATAGAAGGTATGAAAGCCCTCGCCTTGGTGCTGCTGCTCACAGGCTGCTCCTATTGGGGACGGCGTCCCCTCAATGAGCTGCAACCCATCGACCGCGACGCCCCCGTTTGGATCTGGACCAAGAACGGTGTCGAGAAACTGCAGTGGGTGGAAGTCACCCCGGACTCGGTGTCGGGTGTGCCGTGGAAAGAGCGGATCACCGCGAGGCACCCGTGTAGGTGGTGTGGTGTTAGCATTCCGCGGGCCCAAGTGGATTCTATGAAGGTCGGCTACACGACGTGGGCCGAAACCATCTTCGATACCATACTTGGTATTGGCTTTCTGATAGGGGTGTGTTGTGACATTCGCTGAGGGATAGATCGACTGGTCAGGCAGCGAGCTCGGTGCTAGTGTCACGCCATGACCACAACCACTTTCTGCGTCTCCGCCCTGTTCCTCGTTCCCACGCTCCTCACGGCTCAGCGCCCGACACTCTCCGCCGCCGTCAAGCAATACGTCGCGGTCGACACCGCGGTGGTAGCCCTCACCCACGTGCGCGTCATCGACGGCACCGGCGCCGCCCCCAAGGAAGACCAGACGCTCATCATTCGTGACGGCAACATCGCCGCGCTCGGCGCCGCCCGCTCGACCAAAGTGCCGGACGGCGCGCAGGTGCTCGACCTCACGGGGAAATCGGTGATCCCCGGGCTCGTGATGATGCATGAGCACCTCTACTACCCGACCGGCCCGGGCGTCTACGGCGCCGACTACGTGAGCTTCTCTCGGCTCTACCTCGCGGGCGGCGTCACGTCGATGCGGACCGGCGGCAACGTCGGCGGCTACGCCGATTTGAACCTCGCGGCGGCGATCAAGGCCGGGACTCAGGTGGGACCCTGGATCGACGCCACCGCGCCATACGTGAATGGCCCGTCCCCGTTCACGCAGATGTACGCATTGAAGGACTCGGCCGACGCGCGCCGCTTCGTGGCTTTCTGGGCGGACGCGGGCGCGACGTCGTTCAAGGCGTACATGAACATCACCCGCGCCGAGCTCGCCGCGGCGGTGGATGAAGCGCACCGGCGGGGGCTCAAGATTACCGGCCATATCTGCTCGGTCACCTATCGCGAAGCCGCCGAGCTCGGCATCGACGATCTGGAGCACGGGTTCTTCGTCGCCACCGACTTCGTCAAGGACAAGCAGCCGGACCTCTGCCCCGGACAAGGGGCCGCGGGGCTGACAGCCCTCGGCGCCGTCGATCCGAAGTCGTCGGAGTTCACTGCACTCGTGCAATACCTGATCGCGCATCATGTCGCGGTCACGTCGACGCTGACGGTGTTCGAGACCTTCCTGCCGGGGCGACCGATGCCTCCGGGGGTCGACGTGCTCGATCCCGTTCTCAAGACGCAGTACGACCAGCAATACGCGCGCGTGCAGCAGAGCACGACGTCGCCGTTCGCCAAGCTGCTGGCCCTCGATCAGGCGATGGAGCTGGCGTTCTTCCGCGCCGGCGGGCTGCTTTTGGCAGGGACAGACCCGACCGGTGCTGGCGGCGTGATCGCCGGCTACTCTGATCAGCGACAGGTCGAGCTGCTCGTCGAGAGCGGGCTGACGCCGCTCGAGGCGATCAAGGTCTGCACCCTGAACGGCGCGACGTATCTCGGCCGGGCGGATCGCATCGGCTCGATCGCGGTGGGTAAACAGGCGGATCTCGTGGTGATCGACGGCAATCCCGCGACTACGATCGGCGATATCCGGCACGTGACTCTGGTTTTCAAGCAGGGCGTGGGGTATGACCCGAGCAAGTTGATCGAGTCGGTCCGCGGAAAGGTCGGACTCTTCTAAGAAAGCCCCTCGAGCGCTTCGTTTTCCGTTGCGAACACGGCGAGTATCGTGGAGAATCCGGAGATCTGGAATACCTCCCGGACCGTTTCGTTCAGGCCGAACAGGCGCAACACGCCTGAGGTTTCGCGCAGCCGCTTCGCCGTGCCGAGCAGCACCCGGAGTCCAGCGCTGCTGATGTAGTCGAGTCCGCTGAAGTCGACGACGATCTTCCGGCCACCGCCCGCGAGGATCCGCTCGAGCGCCTGCTGCGCCAGCGGCGACGTGGTGCTGTCGAGCTTCCCCGCGAAAGCGACGATGGTGACGTCGTTTTGTGTACGAGTGGTGATGTCCAAGGACTTTCCTCCGCTCAGAAGCTTCGCCAGGATCACTACGTTGCGATTCCCTCGGCGCTGATAGCTGGCCTCGTCCATCATCCCCCGGACCAGATGAATGCCCAGGCCGCCGGACGGCCGGTCTTCCACCGGGAGCCGCGTGTCGGGGGGGAGGACGGCGACGCCGAACGGGTCGAACGGCGGGCCGTCGTCGGTGAGCGTGAGGGACACCCGGTCCGGGTGCAGCTCCAGCTCGACCGTCGCCTCGCCACCCCTCCCGCCCGCGAATCCGTGCACGATGGTGTTGGTCAGAAGCTCGTCGAGCACGACGTGCACGCTCCGCCGCACCGGCGCCGGCAACGCGTGCCGGTCCGCGAACGCGGCGAAGGCGGCGTTTACCCGGGCCACCTCGCCACGATCGGCCCCGATCGTCATCCGGAAGGCATTTGTCATGAGGCGTCTCTGGGTGCAACGTTACCCCCCGGATCGGTCGACACGCCACTTCCAACTTTTCCCGGGCCTGGATTGTACTTGGAGCAGACACTTCTACAAGCAGACGAACAGGACCGGGCACTCGTCAGAGAGTACCTGGAGGGTCAGCGGGACGCTGCGACCGGTCTCGTCGATCGCTACCACAAACGCCTGTACAACCTGGCGCTGCGGCTGCTCGCCAACGCGCAGGACGCTGAAGACATCACGCAGACGGTCTTTTTCAACGCGTTCGAGAAGCTCCGGACCTTCGACCCGAGGTACCGATTCTTCAGCTGGATCTATCGCATGACGGTCAACGAGTCGCTCAACTTTCTCAAGCGCCCCAGCCGCAAGCGCATGGTGGCACTCGAGGACGCGCCCGAGCTGCCGGCGCCGGCGATCCGATCGTCAGGCGCCACAGCGGCTCGGGACCGCATCGACCAGGCGTTGACGCGCCTGAAGCCGGACGACCGGGCCGTGGTGGTGCTCAAGCATCTCGAGTCCTTCTCCTACGAGGAGATCGCTGACGTGCTGGACATCCCCGTTAGCACCGTCAAATCGCGGTTGTTCACGGCGCGCGAACGCCTGCGGCTGACGCTGCTCGAGGTGGAATAGCCATGCCGGACCATGAACAGATCGACCGCGATCTCGCCCGGCTCTTCGAACACGTGGAGGAGCGCGAACCGCCTCCACATCTGCGACAGGCGATCCTCGCGGCGCTGCGACACCCCGCGCGCCCGGCATCGCAGACCGGTTTTCGATGGTTCGTTTCGCAGTTGAAACTCGTACCTGACCGACTGGAGGAGAAGATCATGACCAGGAAGACGATGATCCTCGGAGGCGTCGCGGTGGCGCTCGTAATCGTCATCGCAGCGCGCGTCGCCGGCTGGCCGCCCGCGGGCGGCGAGGCCGGCACGATCGGCGGGGTCGAGCAGGCGGCGCGATACAAAGGCCGGCCCATGACCCAGGCTGACGTCACGCTCCAGAATCCCGAGATCCAGGCGCTGTTCCAGAACCAGGAGGTCCTCGCTCTCGTGCGGAGCGACGTGTTCCGGGAAGCGATGCACAGCTCGGCGTTCCGGGAGCTCCAGGCGAGCGAGGCCTACCGCCAACTCCTGGCTAGCGACGCCTACCGCCAGGTCATGGCCAGCGACGCATACCGCCAGCTGCAGGCCAGCGAGGCCTACCGCCAGCTCGCGGCCAACGAGGCGTTCCGCCGGATGCAGGCGCAAGACGCGTCCCGGCAGTCGAAGGCCGGCGACGCCGCGCGCCAAGTCGAGGCCAACGAGTCGTTCCGTCAAGTCCAGGCCAGCGACGCCTATCGCCAGCTCCAGGCCCTCAACGCCTATCGCGAGCTCCAGGCCCTCAACGCCTATCGCGAGCTTATGGCCAACGACCTGTTCCGTCAGCTCCAGGCGAGCGCGGCGTTCCGCGAGCTTCAGGCGAGCGATGCGTTCCGCCAGCTTCAGGCCAACAACGCGTACCGGCAGCTCCAGTCGGCGGAAGTGTTCCGCTCGCTCTCCCGGAGCCAGGCGTTGTCCGACGCGTTCATGCGCGAGGCGTTACGCTGATCTAGTCCGACCTCCGGTGACCTCGGCTCCTCTAACGGAGCCGGGGTCACCGCGTAGTTTCTCCCCGCACCACCATGCGGAACGTTCTCGCCTTCCTCTTCTGCGCGCGCATACTCGCGCCCGGTGAACTCGCCGCGCAGTTCCAGACGCTCGAGACCCGCGATTTGCGGCTGGTCTACACCTCGCCGCTGCAGTCCTACCTGGTGCCGCAGGTGGCCAGGAGCTTCGAGAACTCGTTGGCGTTTTACGAGCGCCTCTTCGACTACACGCCGTCCGGCAAGATCAACGTGCTCATGCACGACCTCTGGCACTACGGCAACGCCGGAGCGCGCCCCGTGCCGGAGAACCACATCACGGTCGGGATCGAGCCGTACGCGCACGACTATGAATCCGCGCCGGCGCCCGAACGGATGGCTTCTTCGCTCAATCACGAGATGGCCCACATCGTCACCGTCGACAAGGCCACGTCGTCCGACCGCTTCTTCCGCTCCGCCTTCTTCGGCAAGGTCAGTCCCAGCGCCGACGTCCCGTTGTCCATGGTCTATGGCTACCTGACGACGCCGCGGTGGTATTCGCCACGATGGTATCTGGAAGGGATCGCCGTTTATTTCGAGACGTGGATGAACGGCGGACTGGGACGCGCCATCGGTCCCTACGACGAGATGGTGTTCCGTACACTCGTGCGCGACAGCGGCCGGATGTACGACGTCGTCGGGCTCGAATCGGAAGGGACGACGATCGACTTTCAGGTGGGAGTGAACTCCTACCTCTACGGCACTCGCTTCATCAGCTACCTGGCGCTCCGCTACGGGAACGACAGCCTGCTCGCGTGGTTCAACCGCACCGAGGGCAGCAGGGCGTATTTCTCGACGCAGTTCCGGCGGGTGTATGGCCGGTCGCTCGAGGACGAGTGGTCGCGTTGGATCGACTGGGAGCGGGAGTGGCAGCGGGGAAACCTCGAGGCGATCAGGCGGCACCCCGTCACCGCTTCCCGTCCGCTCACGGATGGCGCGCTCGGTTCGGTGTCGCGTGCCTACTACGACTCCACGAGTCGGAACATCTATGTGGCGATTCGCTACCCGGGCCAGGAAGCCTACATCGCCGCCATCGATGTCGCGTCTGGACGGGTCAGGAAGGTGGGTGACGTCCCGGGGGCGTCGGGATACTACGTGACCGCGTTGGCATTCGATCCGGCGTCCCGAACGCTGTTCTACACGACCAACAATGCCGATTGGCGGCACCTCGCCGCCCTGGACCTGCGGACCGGACGGTCCACGATCCTGCTCCGGGACGTGCGGATCGGCGATCTCGCCTTCAACCCGGCCGACCGTTCATTGTGGGGCGTGCGGCACGACAACGGGTTCTCGACGCTGGTCCGCCTTCCCTTCCCGTATCACGAGTGGAAGCAGGTCCATACGCTGCCGTACGGGCGGGATCTGTTCGATCTGGACATCTCGCCGGACGGAGCGGCGCTGATCGGCTCGATGTCGGAGATCAGCGGAACCCAGCGGCTGGTGAAAATGCCGATCCCGGCGCTCCTGGAAGGCGACACGATGCCTCAGATCCTGTATGAGTTCGGTGACTGGTCGCCGTCGAACTTCGTATTCTCGCCGGATGGGCGGTTCCTGTACGGTTCGTCGTACTTCTCGGGCGTCTCCAACATCTTCCGCTACGACTTCGCGCACGAAGCCATGGAGGCCCTGAGCAACGCCGAGACCGGCTTCTTCAAGCCGCTCCCGATTCCGGGGGACTCGGTCGTGGTCTTCCGGTACACCAGCCGGGGATTCGTCCCGTCGCTGATCGCGAATGCCGTCCCGGACAGCGTGAGCGCGATCCGCCTCCTGGGAAATGAAATCGCCGCGACGCGCCCCGAGGTGCAGGGGTGGATGCCGCCGCCTTCCTCGCAGATCAACCTGGACTCGCTCACCACGGCCACGGGGACCTACCGCTCGCTGGGCAATTTCAAGCTGGACAACGCGTATCCCATCGTGGAGGGATATCAGGATGCAGCCGGCGCCGACGCCGTGGCCGGCGGCGTGCGCCTGAACTTCTCCGATCGGATTGGCACGACGAGTCTCGATCTGACGTCGAGCTACTCCCCCGATCGGGACCTGCCAGCGTCCGAGCGTCTGCACCTGCGCGCGGTCTTCCGCCACTGGAACTGGCGCATCGCCGCATCGCTCAATCCGGCGGATTTCTACGACCTGTTCGGGCCCACGAAGACGAGTCGCACCGGGTACGGGCTCGGACTGCAGTACTCAGGCAACCTCCTGTATGATGCGCCGCGGCGCATCGGGTACACGCTCCAGCTGGCCGGGTACGGCGGCCTCAAGACCTTGCCGGAGTACCAGGACGTGGCGGCGCCCTACGACAAGCTCGTGTCGTTCACCGGGAACCTCTCCTACGAGTACCTGAGACGCTCCCTCGGCGCCGTCGACGACGAGATGGGGACGACCTGGGGATTGACCGTTCGAAGCACGTACGCCAGCAGCAGCAGCCGAGCCCGCCTGAATCTGGACGCCGCCAAAGGACTGCTGCTGCCGCTGAACCACTCCTCGCTGTGGCTCAGGACCTCGGCGGGGACGGCGCTGGCCGGACGGCGCAGCGATCCCCTGGCGAACTTTTACTTCGGGGGGTTCGGGAACAACTGGGTGGACCACCGGGCCATCCGGCAGTTCCGCGATGTTGAGAGTTTCCCCGGCATCGACATCAACGACGTCGGCGGCGCCAACTACGCGCGCGTGCAATTGGAGTGGGTGTTGCCGCCGCTCCGGTTCCGCCGCGTCGGGATCCCGAGCTTCTATGTCCGGTGGGCCGACCTGACGCTGTTCACGACAGGGCTCGCGACCGATGTCGATGACGATGTGCTCAGACGCGAGCTGGTGAACGTAGGCGCGCAGCTCGACGTTCGCCTGGTCACCCTGTCCCACCTCGATTCCACAATCTCGTTCGGATTCGCCTCGGCCTGGGAGCGGGGCCTCGCGCGCCGCTCCTCGCTGATGTTCTCGTTCAAGATCATGTGACGATCGTCCTCGGCGTCGCCGTCGGTTTCCTGCCGGTCTTCCTGTTTCTTGTGGCTTTGGTCCTCATCGACAGCTACAAGCTCGTCACGCTGCGAGCGATCCTGTTGTCGGTCGCCGCCGGCGTGGCCGCCGGTGTCGCCAGCTACGGGGTGAACGTGCTGCTCCGACCAGCCCTCGATCTGGACTTCACCGCCTACTCCAGGTACGTGGCACCCATCGTCGAGGAGAGCCTCAAGGCGGGCTTTGTCGTCTTCCTGCTGCAGCGAAACAAGATCGGGTTCGTCGTGGACGGCGCCATCCATGGATTCGGCATCGGCACGGGCTTCGCGCTGCTGGAGAACCTCTACTATTTGCGCGTCTTCCCCGACGCGACGGTGTGGACCTGGATCGTGCGCGGGTTGGGCACGGCGATCATGCACGGCGGCACTACGGCGATCGTGGCGATGGTATCCAGGACGCTCCAGAACCGGTTCGCTGCGTTCCGACTCGTCCTCGTCGTGCCCGGACTCGTCGTCGCCATGGTCTTGCACTCGTTGTACAACCATTTCCTGCTGCAGCCGCTTCTGGCGACGGCGCTCATTGTGCTGGTCGTCCCCTACCTCAGCGTGGAGGTGTTCCAGCGGAGCGAACGTGAGACGACCGCCTGGCTGGGGGTGGGGTTCGACACGGACCAGGAGTTGCTCAGGACGATGCGCGCGGGCCAGGTCTCCGGGACCCCGGTGGGGAGATATCTGACCGCGGTGCGCAGCCGCTTCGCGCCCGAGGTGATCGTCGACATGATGTGTCTCCTGCGCCTGCGCGCGGAGCTCGCCATTCGCGCCAAGGGGATCCTGATGATGCGTGAGGCGGGGTTCGATCCGGAGCCGGATCCGACTTTGAAGGACAAGTTGGATGAGGTGCGGTACCTTCAACGAAGCATCGGGAGGACCGGGCTGCTCGCTTTGCAGCCGTTCCTCCATACCAACACCCGGGACCTCTGGCAGATGACCGTACTCGAATGACGACGCACGCGGCCGACCTGGAGAGTCTCAGGCGCGAGATGGAGGTCGCGCGAAACATCCAGCGGGATTTCCTTCCCGAATCGCTCCCGGTCGTGCCCGGCGTGGAGCTCGCGGCCGCCCTGCATCCGGCCCGCGACGTCTCGGGGGATTTTTACGACGCTTTCCTGCTGCAGCCCTCCGGCACGGTCGTCCTCGTCGTCGGCGACGTGTGCGACAAGGGGTTCGGCGCGGCGCTGTTCATGGCCCTGTTCCGGAGCCTCATCCGCGCCTCCGCCGATCCTGTCGGGGGCGGCGCGATCCAGATGATCGGCGGCCGTCGCACGCTCGTTCGCAACGCGTTGGAAGCCGCCTCACCGGCGGACCTGCTGACCCGAGTCGCCGGCTTCACCAACGACTACATCGCGCGACTGCACGGACGCACGAACATGTTCGCCACGGTCTTCCTGGCGGCGCTCACTCCCCACACAGGACGATTCGACTACGTCAATGCCGGTCACGAACCAGCCATCGTGTTCGGTCCGGATGGCGCCACGCGGACGTTGCGACCGACGGGGCCTGCGCTCGGGCTGCTGCCGGACCAGGGATTCAGTGCGGGTGATGGGAAGCTCGAGCCCGGCGACTGCCTGTTCGCGTTCACCGACGGGCTGGTGGAGGCGCCGAGCCCGACTGGTGAGGCGTTTGGGGTCGAGCGGCTCCGCAGCGCCTTGCGCGCCAACGGCACCGCTCCCAGCACGCTCGTCCGCGGGATCATCGACGCGCTGCATACGTTCACCGGGCAGGCCGAGCCCCATGACGACGTGACGCTGCTCGCCGCGACACGCACGGGAGCCTGACGCCCTCCGTCTAGTTCAACCCTTCAGAATACGAATCGCGAGATGCGCGGCGTTCTTCGCGTTGTCGATGCCCACGGTCGCGACCGGCACACCCGGTGGGACCTGCACCGTCGCGAGCAGCGCGTCGAGCCCGTTGAGCGGCCCCACGGCGAACGGCACGCCGATGACGGGGAGATCGGTGAGCGACGCCGCGAACCCTGGGAGCGCGGCAGATAGTCCTGCCCCGGCAATCACGACCTTGAAGCCCTTCTTGCGCGCGTTCTTCACCAGGTCGCCCGTCTGCTCGGGTTGGCGGTGCGCGGACGACGCGTGGAACTCGTACGAGAAACCGGCCTTGGTGAGAATCTCAAAGGCCGGCTCGATCCGTGGCTTGTCGGACTCTGATCCGACGAGAATCAGGACGTCAGGCACTAGGCGGCATCCTCGAGAATCGTGTAGTCCTGCTTCCGTTTCTTGGGTGTGTAGCCCGCATCAGCGATCAGGCGCTGCATCTCGCTCAACGTCGTGCGGTTCGTCGTGTTTGCCGCCGAGACGACGTTCTCTTCCATCATGAGCGAGCCGAAGTCATTGGCGCCGAATCGGAGCGCCACCTGCCCCACCTTCATCCCCATCGTGACCCACGAGGCCTGAATGTTCGGCACATCCTCGAGCACGATGCGCGCGATCGCTTGCGTCTTGAGATACGTGACCGCATCGGTCTTCGGCAAATGCGCGAGCTCGGAGTTCTCGGGCTGCAGCGGCCAGCAGATGAATGCCGTGAACCCGCGCGTCCGGCGCTGGACCTCGCGCACGCGGAATAGGTGCTCGATGCGATCGGCGTTCGACTCGCCGAGGCCGTACATCATGGTGACCGACGTGCGGAGGCCAAGCCCGTGGGCGATCTCCATGACTTCGAGCCAACGGTCGGCGCCGGCTTTCTTGCGGGCGACCTGATCGCGCACGCTCTGCACCAGGATCTCGCCGCCACCACCGGGAATCGAGTCGAGCCCCGCCGCCATCAGCGCCTTGATCACTTCTTCGATCGTCATGCCGAAGCGGCCCGCGAAGAAATCGACTTCCGACGGCGAGAACCCATGGATGTGGATCGGATGATGGCGCTTGATGTAGCGCAGCAGGTCGAGGTACCACTCGAACGGGATGTAGGGGTTGTGCCCGCCCTGCATCAGAATCTGCACGCCGCCGATGGCCTTCAGCTCGTCGATCTTGCGGCCGATCTCCTCGAAGGAGAGCAGATAGCCTTCGGGATCCTTCGGGCGACGGTAGAATGCGCAGAACTTGCAGTCGGCGACGCAGACGTTCGTGTAGTTGATGTTCCGGTCGATGATATACGTGACGACGTTTTCCGGATGCAGCTTCCAGCGGACCTCGTCCGCCAGCCGGCCGAGCTCGAGCAGCGACGATTTCTCGTAGAGGTCGAGGTAGGAGCGGAACTCAGGGCTGGTGCGGTCGACCATCAGGCCACCTGGACGGACTGCAGCTCGTCGACCCGCCGCAGGAAATCGGTGAGCGCGGTGCGATGCGGGTCGCTGAATGCATAGTCCAGTCCGCCGAGATAGTCGCGGCATGTGGCGACTGCCACGCCCGTCTGGCGTGCGGCGTCCGCCGCGAGGTCGTCGAGGTGCGCGAGGCCCCAGGCGCGAGACGCGAGCAGAGATTGATGTGCCTGCCGCACCACCGCGGCATCGGCCGCGCGTCGTGCGGCCCACACCGCGAAAACGAAGGGGAGCCCCGTCCACCGCTTCCACTCTTCGCCGAGGTCATAGCGATATGTGTACGTGCCCGCTGCCGCGAGCTGAAGCGCTGCGTCACCGATCACGAGCACCGCGTCATGAGGCAGTGCGGCGAGCGCGTCGAGATCCCGGGCCTCGGCGCGGGCTGCGGAGAATCGTGGTTTGATGTTCCACACGTCACGACACAGGATCTCGAGCAGCACGACGGATGTGCGCGATGATGCGGAGAGGAGCACGGTCCGATCGTCCAGCTGTCCGACGGTCCGACGGCTGAACAACGCAACGCTGCGGACCGGTCCATCGCACGAGATGGCCAGGTCGGGCAGGAGCTCGAGATCTTTGCCGTGACGCGCGTACTCGATTGCGCTGATCACGCTCAGGTCGAGCGCTCCTTCGACCAGTAGATCGTTCAGCTCGGACGGCGTGCCCGTTACCAGCTCACCGCCCGGCGGCAGCGCCACGATGCCGCGGTCGATCGCCCCGTACACCGGCGCGCAGTTGATGTAGCCAATCCGGCCGATCTTCACTCGGCACCATCCACGACGGTGGCGACAGGCTGCTTGGGTCTGGCAACGGCCTTAGGCCGATGCGCGATCTGGAAGAGTGCACCCTGCGGCGCCGGCCCCTCCGGCCGCACGGGAGCCTTCAGCTTCGGCTCGTAGCCCTCGAACGTGCGCACGGTCTGATAGAGCGAGTCGCGCTCGACCGGCTCCTTCCCCGCCCCGCGGATCAGCGTCACGATCTCGTCGTAGGACAGCCACATCGGCGTCGGCGCGCCGGCTTCGTGATAGACGCGCTCGAACACCACGGTGCCTTCGAGATCGTCGCATCCAAACGTCAGGGACACCTGCGAGATGAACGGCGTCACCATCGGCCAGTGGGTCTTCACGTGGGGGATGTTGTCGAGCAGCAGGCGGCCGACCGCGATGTTCTTGAGATCGTCGAACCCGGTCGTGGCCGTCCCGGTGCGCCCCAGCGTCTCGCCCAGCTCGTTGTGGTCGGGGTGATACGCCAGCGGGATGTAGGTCAGGAAGCCGCCGGTGTCGTCCTGGAGGGCGCGCAGGGCGAGCAGATGGTCGACGCGGTCCGCCATGGTCTCGACGTGGCCGTAGAGCATGGTGCAGTTCGACGGCATGCCGAGTTCGTGAGCTTCGCGATGGACCGCCAGCCACTCCTCGCCCGTGAGCTTGCGGTCGGCGATCGTGGCGCGCGCCGCGGGCGAGAACACCTCCGCGCCGCCGCCCGGCAGCGTGCTGACGCCGGCGTCTTTCATCGCTTGCAGAACGTCACGCGTGGACATGCCTTCGATGCGAGCGAGGTGCGCGACCTCGACCGCGGTGAGGGCTTTGATCATCACCTGTGGGTGACGCTCCTTCAGGCCGCGAAACATGTCCGTGTAATACGACAGCTTCAGTTTGGGGTGCAACCCGCCCACGATATGAAACTCGCGCGTGGGATTGTCCCGCGCCGCGTCCGCCTCGGCGAAGACCTCTTCGAGGCTCCGCGTGTAGGCGCCGTCTTCCTTCGGCATCCGTGCGAACGAACAGAACACGCAGGTGTTGCGCAGGATGCAGACGTTGGTCGGATTGATGTGCTGGTTGGCGGCGAAGTAGACGCGCTCGCTGTTCTTGCGGACGTTCGCGAGGTTCGCCAGCCGGCCGATCGTCAACAGGTCGGTAGATGCAAAAAGCGCGAGGCCATCCTCGCGCGTCAACCGCTCGCCCCGCTCGACTTTTCCGGAAATAGGGACGAGCGACGGGTCTCTCACGGTGCTCTCCGGACGGCCAGTGTGACGTTATGCCCGCCAAACCCGAAGGAATTGGACAGCGCGACGTCGAACTGACGCTTGACGGCCTTATTGGGCGCCGAGTCGAGATCGCAGGCCGGATCGGGCGTGAACTGGTTGATCGTCGGCGGGATGACGCCGTCGCGCAGCGCGAGCGCGCAGATCGCGAGCTCGAACGCACCGGCCGCGCCGAGCAGGTGGCCGGTCATCGATTTGGTCGATCCGAAAATCAGTTTGCGGGCCTGCTCGCCGAACACCGCTTTCACGGCCGCGGTCTCCGCAGCGTCGCCGTGCGGCGTTGAGGTGCCGTGCGCATTGATGTACCCGACATCCTTGGGACCAATCCCGGCGGTCTTCATGGCGAGCCGCATCGCCTCCTGCGCCCCCGAGCCGTCGGGGGCCGGCGCCGTGATGTGATACGCGTCGGCCGTGGCCCCGTAGCCTACCAACTCGGCGATGATGGTCGCGCCGCGCGCCTTGGCGCGCTCCCACTCTTCGAGAATGACGACGGCGGCGCCGTCGCCCATCACGAAGCCGTCGCGGTCCTTGTCGAACGGCCGGCTGGCCGTTTTCGGATCGTCGTTGCGCTCCGACAGCGCCTTCATGTTCGCGAAGCTGGCCAGCGCCAGCGGCGTGATCGCGGCTTCCGACCCGCCCGCGATCATCACGTCGGCCTTGTTCTCGCGGATCAGGTCGAACGCGTCGCCGACGGCGTGCCCCGACGATGCACAGGCCGAGACCGTGCAGTAGCACGGCCCCTGGAACCCGAACCGCATCGAGACGATGGCCGACGCCACGTTCGCCATGAACATCGGCACGAAGAACGGCGAGACGCGACTGGGCCCCTTCTCGATGAAGGTGCGCATGTTCTCTTCGAACGTCGCGATCCCACCGGTGCCGCTCCCGATGATCACGCCGATGCGTTTGGGATCGAGCGGGCTTTTTTCGAGGCAGGCGTCGCGCACCGCCTGGACGGCGGCGCCCATCGCGAACTGTGAGAACAGGTCGTAGCGACGCGCTTCCTTCTTTTCCATGTACTGCAGGGGATCGTAATTCTTCACTTCGCAGGCGAAGTGGACGGGCAGCTGGGTGTGATCAAACCGGGTGATCGGACCCGCCCCCGACTGTCCGTCGACGAGGGCGGCCCACGTACTGGCCACGTCGTTCCCAACCGGCGTCACGAGCCCGAGGCCCGTGAGCGCCACCCGGCGTGTCACTATTTGCCTTTCCCCATCTTGTCATGGAGATAGGTCATCGCCGCCCCGACGGTGCGCAGCTTCTCCGCCTCTTCGTCCGGGATGTCGATGTCGAATTCCTTCTCGAAAGCCATGACCAGCTCGACCGTATCGAGGCTGTCGGCACCGAGGTCTTCCATAAAGCTTGCGTCGTTGGTGAGCTTGTCGCGTTCGACGCCGAGCTCCTCGACGATGATGTCTTTGACCTTCTCCTCGAGCTGCTTCATGTCCATGGCCATGGGTAACCCTCAGCGAAGGTGGACCTGCCTACATCACCATCCCGCCGTCGACGACCAGCACCTGTCCCGTAATGTAGCTGGCCAAGTCGGAGGCGAGAAAGAGGACGGCGGAGGCGATGTTTGCGCCTTGTCCCAGCCGTCCCAAAGGAATGTTGTCCAGAAAGTACTGCCGGGCTTCCGCGGATATGCCTTTGGTCAGTTCCGTTTCGATATAGCCGGGGGCGATGGCGTTCACCAGGACGTTGCGCGAGGCTAACTCCTTCGCGATGGACTTGGTGAATCCGACCACGCCGGCCTTGGCCGCGGAGTAGTTGGACTGTCCCTTGTTGCCGTTCAGTCCCACGACGCTCGTGATGTTGATGACGCGGCCCCAGCGGCGCTTGATCATGCCGCGCGCCGCGTATTTGGTCATCAGAAACGTGCCCTTGAGGTTGGTGTCCACGACCGAGTCCCAATCCGCTTCCGTCATCAGGAAGAGCAGCGTGTCCTTGGTGAACCCGGCGTTGTTTACCAGGACGTCGATCTGCCCGAAATCCTTTTCGACCGCCTTCGCGAACGCTTCGACCTGGGAGGCCACGCCCACATCGCAGGCGTATCCCCGCGAGCCGCCCCCGAGCTGTTTCGCGATCTCGGCGGCCTTGGCGCCGTCGCGGGCGCAGAGCGCGACCGTGGCGCCCGCGGCGATAAAGGCCTGGCAGATGTCGAGGCCGATGCCGCGCGTGCCCCCGGTGACGAGCGCGACTTTTCCAGGCAGCTCGATCTTCACGCCGCCTCCATGAAGGTGGTCACGTCATCCGCGGTTCCCAGGCTCACGACGTTCGCCCCCGGGACGATCCGCTTCAAGAGTCCCGCGAGCACGGCGCCGGGGCCGATCTCGATGAAGCGCGCTCCCTCACCGCCGACGCGTGCCGCATGCTCCATGCACTCCACCCAGCGAACGGGCGCGGTCAGCTGATCCGCCAGCAGGCGACGCGCGCGGCCCGCGTCCTTCACCGTCTCGGCCGTCGCGTTTGCGATCACCGGGAAGGCGGGATCGGCGAACTCGGCGCGCTCGAGCGCGAGCTGCAGATGGTTCTTGGCCGGTCCCATGAGCGGCGAATGAAATGCGCCGCTCACCTTGAGGGGAATGACGCGCTTGGCGCCGCGTTTCTTGCAGGCCTCGGACGCGCGGATGACGGCGTCGGGGTCGCCGGAGATCACCGTTTGGTCCGGGGCGTTGATGTTGGCGGGAACGGCGAGACTCGCCTGCTGCGACGCCTCCGCGCACGCCGCCTCCACGTCCTTGGTCGGGAGGCCGAGCACGGCCGCCATCGTACCGGGGCGCTCCTCGCCGGCCTTCTGCATCAGCTCGCCGCGGCGTCGCACGAGTTTCGCGGCCTGGGGGGAACCGAGCGCGGTCGCCGTGACGTAGGCGGAGTACTCGCCGAGCGAATGCCCAGCGGCGGCGACCACGTCCTCGACCTTGTCGCGCACGATCGCGAACACCGCGGCGCTGTGCGCGAGGATGGCGGGCTGCGCGTTCTGCGTCGCCGTCAGCTCCTCTTCCGGCCCTTCGAACATGATTCGTGACAATTCGACGCCGAGGGCTTCGTCGATTGCGTCGAACACCGCGCGTGCGGCGGGAAACCGTTCCGCGAGATCTTTGCCCATGCCGACTTTTTGCGCCCCCTGCCCCGGGCAGAGCCAGATCGTATTTACCACTTCACGACCATGCTACCCCAGGTGAAGCCGGCGCCGAAAGCGCAAAACATCACGCGCATGCCCGGCTTCAGGCGGCCACACGTGACCGCTTCGTCGAGTGCGATAGCGATGGACGCGGCGGAGGTGTTGCCGAAGCGGTCAACGTTCACGTAGACCTTGTCCATCGGTATGCCGGCATGCTTCGCGGTCGCTTCGATGATGCGGATGTTGGCCTGATGCGGGATGAGGAGGTCGATGTCGCCAGCGGAGAGCCCCGCGCGCTCGAGCGCGTGGTCGCAGGCGTCGGCCATCGAGAGCACGGCGGCCTTGAAGACTTCGCGGCCCGCCATCTTGATGTAGTAGCTGTGATCCTTGAGCAGCTCCTCGCTGGGCGGATGCGTCGCGCCGCCGCCCGGCCGATAGAGCAGCTCGGCGAGCGTACCGTCAGTCTTCAGATAGACGCCAAGAATGCCGCGGCCGTTCGTGCTTTTGCGCACCATCGTCGCGCCCGCGCCGTCTCCGAACAGCACCGCCGTGGTGCGGTCGCTCCAGTCCATGATGCTGGTGAGCTTCTCGGCAGCGATGACGAGCACGTGCTGGGCCTGTTCAGAGGCTATGAGCCCCTCCGCGGTGCTGAGCGCGTAGATGAAGCCCGAGCAGGCGGCGATGACGTCGAATGCCGCGGCGTTCTTGGCTCCCAGGATCGCCTGCAGATCGCAGGCCTGGGATGGGAGCAACCGGTCGGGTGAGGCGGTCGCGTAGACGATCGCGTCGATGTCGAGCGGCGTGAGCCCCGTTTCCTCGAGCACCTGCAGTGCGGCCGCCTTCCCCATGCAGGCGTTCGTCTCGTCCTTGCTCGAGACCCGGCGCTCGCGAATGCCGGTCCGCTCCTGAATCCACTGATCGGACGTCTCGAGGAACTTGGAGAACTCCTCGTTCTTCATGACACGCGGCGGCGCATAGCTGCCCGTGCCCCACAACTCCGCGAACGGACGCTTCACGCGGGCACCCGGCCGTCCTGGGCGAACTCGGCGGCGATGTCGTCGGAGAGATGGCTGCGCACCGCCTGCCCGGCCACACGGATAGCGTTCTTGATGGCCTTGGCGGGCGACGCGCCGTGACAGATGATCACGACGCCCTGCACGCCGAGCAGCGGCGCGCCACCGTAAGTCGCGTAGTCGAGGACTTTGAGGACGTTGGCCATCTCGGGTCGCTGCAGCACGTCCGGCGCCTCGCGCTTGATGAGCGAGACGAAGACGCGCCCCGCGGATTCGTAGAACTTGAGGACGACATTGCCGACGAACCCGTCGCACGTCACGACGTCGAGCCGTTGTCCGCGCGCTTCGCCGACCGGGATGTCGCGGCCTTCGACGTTGCCGATGTAGTTGAGTCCGGTGGTCTGCTTGAGGAGCTGGTGTGCTTCCTTGACGACGGCGTTTCCCTTCTCGTCTTCTTCGCCGATGTTGAGCAGGCCGACGGACGGGTTGGGGCGGCCCAGGACGTCCCGGGCGTACACCGAGCCGAGGTGGGCGAACCCGACCAGCTCGCGCGCGTCGCAGTCGATGTTCGCGCCGCCGTCGAGGACGAGCACGGGCTGCCCGGCGCTGGGGAACAGCGCGCCGATCGCCGCCCGCTGCACGCCGGGATGCAGGCGCAGAACGAGCGTGGCCGCGGCCATCACGGCGCCGGTGTTGCCGGCCGAAATGAACGCGTCCGACTTGCCCTTTTTCTGGAGCTCGAGACCGACGGCGATCGAGGAGCGCGGCTTGCCGCGGATCGCCGCGAGGGGCTTATCGCCCATGCCCACGACTTCCGGCGCATCGACGACTTCGATGCGGCTACGGTCGACACCGGCGACGCGGGACAGCGCCGCTTCGACGTCGGCTTTGCGCCCGACCAGCTGAATCTGGAACTCGGCAGGAAGCTCTTTCAGCGCCTGCGCCGCGCCCTCCACTTCGACTTGAGGGGCGTTGTCACTTCCCATCGCGTCCAACGCGATGCGGATCATCAGTCCTCGACGATCACTCGCTGTTCGCCGTTGTAGTACCCGCACGTCGGGCAAACGCGATGGGGCTGTTTCATGTCACCACAGCGCGGGCACGGCTGCAGCGTGGGGAGGACGGCCTTGTAGTGGGTGCGGCGCGCGCGCTTCTTGCGCTTTGACGTTCTGCGCTTGGGTACGGCCATTCCGATTCGTCCTTAGGTTAAGAGCGGAGTTTGTCCTTGAGCGCCTTCAACGGCTGCCAGCGGGCATCGGTCACGGGCGTGCAATCGCAGGGGCCGGTGTTCAGATCCTTGCCGCATTGCGGGCACAGTCCTTTACAATCTTCCCGGCACTCGACGAACCGCGGTGCAGCCAGCAACAGCTCTTCCCGCACGGCCGGCGTCACGTCGATCTCGGCGGCGTCCGGCGGGACGGCGTACGCGTCGGGATCATCGAGCGCGTCCTGATCCTGCGAGAATAGTGCCCCGATCTCCAGTTTCACCGGCGTGGCCACCGGAGTCAGACAGCGCCGGCAATCGCCTCCTACCACCGTTTGCGCCGTCCCCTGCCAGTAGAACCGGCCTTCGCCGATCGGCTGTATCCGCCCCCGCACGGCCACCGGTTCCAGGAGCCTGATCTCGGTCCCGTCCAGCGCGGGGTCGTCCTGCTTGAGCTCGCCAACGGTTTCTACGGCCCCACCGCGGGCCAACTCCCGTAAATCAACTCGCAACATTGTGGGAGCGAAGCTAAACCGTTGTGGCACTTGCGTCAACGGCATTTGCGCCTAGCCCCGCGCCGGAAAGAAAAACGCCACTTCCCGTGCCGCGTTTTCGGGGGAATCGGAGGCATGAATCGCGTTACGCTCCTTGGACTGCGCATACAGCCGCCGGATCGTCCCCGGCTCGGCCTGAGCGGGATCGGTCGCGCCGATCACCTTCCGCAGGTGGGCGACGGCGTCCTGACGCTCGAGCGCGAGCGCAAGCGCCGGGCCCGACGTCATGAAGGTCACGAGCGGCCGAAAGAACGGGCGTTCGCGATGGACTTCGTAGAACGATTCGGCGCGCGCCTGCGTCAGGACCACCATTTGGGCATCGCGAATCTGAAAGCCCTCGGCCTCCAGATGGGCGATGATTTTTCCCGTGTGCCGGGCCGCCACCGCATCGGGTTTGATGATCGCTAGGGTCAGCATCTCACAATCTCTCTTTCAGTAACGGTACCACGTCGGCGGGGCGCTTCATCACACTGATCCCCGCGCTCGACAGTGCGGCCATCTTCTCGGCGGCTGTTCCCGATGAGCCCGAAATGATTGCGCCGGCGTGGCCCATCCGCCGGCCCGGCGGCGCCGTCTGGCCGGCGATAAACCCGACGACCGGTTTCTTGACTCCGCTCTTCACAAACTCCGCGGCCTGTTGCTCATCGGTGCCGCCGATCTCGCCGATCATCACGATGGCGGCAGTCTCGGGGTCGGCGTCGAACGCCCTGAGACAGTGAATGAAGTTCGTGCCGATGAGCGGGTCGCCACCGATCCCCACACAGGTCGATTGCCCCAGACCGTTCGTCGAGAGCTGGTGGATGATTTCGTAGGTGAGCGTGCCGCTGCGTGACACGACGCCGATCTTCCCGGGCTTGCAGATGTTACCGGGGATGATCCCGACCTTGCTCTTCCCCGGCGAGATGAGGCCCGGGCAGTTCGGACCGATGAGGCGCGCGCCACGCTCGTGCACGTAGGGGAGCACGCGCGTCATGTCGAGCACAGGAATGCCTTCGGTGATACAGACGATCAGCCCGAGACCTGCGTCTGCGGCCTCGAAGATCGCCGAGGCCGCGACAGCTGCCGGAACATAGATGACGGCGGTATTGGCCTTCGTCTCGTGGACTGCTTCGGCCACGGTGTTGAACACAGGCACGGCGTCTTCGAACCGCTGGGCGCCCTTCCCGGGCGTCACGCCGGCCACGACCTTGGTGCCGTAGGCCATCATTTGCTTGCCGTGGAACGATCCATCGCGGCCGGTGATTCCCTGCACCACCAGGCGGGTCGTGTTGTCGATGAAGATGCTCACGCGGCCTTGCCCTTGGCCTTCGCCACGGCCTGCTTCACCGCTTCGTCCATGTCTGCGAGCGCGGCAAACCCGGCTCGCTCGAGAATCGCGATGCCTTCCTTCTCGTTCGTACCGGTCAGCCTGATTACCATCGGGACCTTGAGGGGGAATGCCTGTGTCGCCTGCACGATGCCGTTCGCGACGTCATCACCACGCGTAATGCCGCCAAAGATGTTGAAGAGGATCGCTTTGACGTTGGGATCGCCGGTGATAATGCGCAGCGCGGCCACGACCTTCTGCGGGTTGGAGCTGCCCCCGATGTCGAGGAAGTTGGCCGGCTCGCCGCCGTAGTACTTCACCAGATCCATCGTCGCCATCGCGAGCCCGGCGCCGTTCACGCAGCAGCCCACGTCGCCTTCGAGCTTGATGAACGTGAGCCCGGCTTCGCGCGCCGCGACCTCCGCGGGCGCCTCAGCGGACACGTCGCGCAGCGCCGCGATCTCAGGGCGGCGCTCCAGCTCGTTGTCGTCAATCGCGATCTTGGCATCGAGCGCCTGCACAGTGCCGTCGGGAGTCGTGACCAGCGGGTTGATTTCGGCGAGCGACGCCCCGACGGCGTAGACGGCCGTGTAGAGCTTCTGCATGATGTCGGCGGCCGCGCGGGCCTGTTTGACGTCGCTGTAAAGCTTGAAGCCGAGCGCCAGCGCCTGATGCTGAAGCAGTCCGTAGCGCGGATCGACTGCCAGCTGGTGGATCTTGTCGGGCGTCTTGGCGGCCACTTCCTCGATGTCGATGCCGCCCGCGGAGCTCACCATGAGAACGGGCCGCTGCGACGCCCGATCCACGATGATGCCGACGTAGCTCTCGGACGCGATCTCCGCCGCGGGCGCGATGAGCACCTTCTGGACGGTGAGCCCCTTGATCGTCATGCCGAGGATGGCCTTGGCGTGCGACTCGGCCTCGGCCGCAGTTTTGGCGAGCTTCACCCCGCCGGCCTTGCCGCGGCCGCCGGCGTGCACCTGGGCCTTCACCACGACTTTGCCACCGAGGCGTTCCGCGATGGCGCGGGCGTCCGCCGGCGTGCTGGCGACTTCGCCCGGTGGGACCGGGATGCCGTGACGCCGCAAAATGTCCCGTGCCTGATACTCGTGCAGATTCACGCGTGCTCCTTCGCGATCGTCGTTCCCGCCTCGCCCCGCAGCGCCGCGAGCCCGTCCACCAGCTCGGCGATAATGGCGCGCTCTCCTCCCGTCCGTACAAACTCGGCGGCCGCCTCGACCTTCGGCCGCATGCTGCCCGTGCCCAGCTCCTTGCCGGCGAGCAAGTGGTCCGCCTGCGCCAGCGTCAGCCGCCGGATCGCTTCCTGGTGCGGGGTGCCGAAGCCGCGGTAGACCGCCTTCACGTTGGTCAGGATCAACAGCACCTGCGCGCCGATCTCGCGTCCGAGGATCGCCGCAACGCGATCCTTGTCGGCGACGGCGTCGATGCCTTCGAGGCCCAACTTGGGATCGCGATACACCGGCGGTCCGCCGCCGCCACCCGCGATCACGATGTGACCCTCGCGCGTCAGGTCGCGGACCATGTCGCGCTCGACGATCCCGATCGGCTTGGGACTCGGCGCGAGCCGGCGGCCCTCGCGAACCGGAATCCCGCGCGCCACGAGCCGCGCTTCTCGCACCGGATCGAGCTTGTGTCCCACGGGCTTCGACGGCGTCCGCAGGTCCGGATCGTCGGCATGGCAGAGCGTCTGGGTGATCAGCGTGACGACCGAACGCTGCACGCCCGCGCGCTCGAGCGCGTTCTGCAGCGACTGCTGAATCATGTAGCCCATCCAGCCCGCGGTTCCCGCAACCAGCACGCCCAGCGGCAGCGGCTCGACCTGATCGGCGGCGATCTCGTTGCGGGCCAACTCATCGCCGACCTGTGGCCCGTTGCCGTGGACGAGAACGATATGCCATCCCGCCGCGGCCAGATCGACGATGGGAGCGAAACTCGCCCGCGTATGACGAAACTGATTGCTGATCGTCGGCCGCTCGCCGGGAGGCGCGACGGCGTTTCCTCCGAGGGCAACGACGATCGTTCCAGGAGCCGTCACGGCGGCGCAACCTAGCGGGGCCGCTGAGCCCGAGCAAGCTCTCCCAGCAGCTCCCGCCACAGCTGGGTGAACAGCTCGAGGTTACCCGCGCTCAGGGCGGCGTTCGCCTGCATTGCCAGGCGACGGGCCCGCTCCCAGCGCGCCGCGATTGTCGTATCGACGACGATCTGCTCACCGCCGAGCAGCGCCGCCCTGGCGGTCAAGGCGTGACCACTCCGTCCATCCATGGTCACGTATACCTCGGCGACCCGCGGGGGCGTCGTCTGAGGTGGTTCCGACGCGATTGGGTCGAGGATCTGGGCCTGCGCGGTGATGATGGAGCTCCCGGCCGGCCAAATGCGGAGCTGACCTGGCCGCAGCTGCGACGAGCCGACCAGCTGACCCGGCAACCGGCCGGCCTGGGGGGACGATGGCCGCCACAGGTGCGCCTCGGGACCGCGTGGCGTGATGGCGGCGGCATACAGTCCCACGAACTTCTTTGGCGACAGCGTTCCCGACTCGAGGCCGACGCCCGTCCAGATCAGGCCGCCGGGTGCGACGAGCTGGAAGGGCTCGCGCGGGCGGGCGAACCAACCGGCCTCCAGCGCGGAATCGCCGCTCGTTCGCAGCAGCGCCGAGACGGCGATATCGAAGGTCTCCGCGGGAAAGGCGAGCTGCGCGCGGAGATCGGCGGGAAGCCGGTCCGCGGGCTCGATGAGCGGCTCGAAGCGCCGCGCCCACGTTGCGGTCAGCGAGTCGAACCCCTGGGCGAGCCAGAGATGCGTCTCGCCGGTAGCGACGCGCACGGCCCCAACCAGCCCCGCGCGCACAAACCGCACCTCGTCGTCGTGCCAGGGGAGCGACCGAGCCAGCGGGAAGGCCGACTCCGATACGTAGCCCCAGCTCACCCACCAAAGTGCGCCGTCGCGCATTACGGGCGCCGGCGTGCCGAAAAGTGCGAACGGCGCCAGTCGCTCGAGCCGCTCCACGACGTCTCGCCGCCACACGAGGACGCGGCCGCTCGACTCGCCGCGCGCCAACCCCCACGCCTGAATCGTCCACGCGATCGCGAACCGGCGCCACCCGCCGGTGAGCGGGATGCCGGCGGCGCCGGCCGGTGCGCTGTCGGGCGACGTCACCCAGGAGCCCCGTAGTCCGGGCCCGAAGAGCGGTGCCGTGTTGCCGATGGGCTGCGACGTCAGGGTGAAGCCGGTGTCGGTCTCTCGGGCGAACCGGACTGGGCCGGGTGTGTTTATCGGGGCCACCATCCACACGGCTCCCCTGCCCCCGTCTTCGGCGCGTGGCGCGCGCAGCGCGACGCGCGCGGCGGTGTCTGGAGCGCCGAGCGCGACGCCAACATGCGCCGGATCCCACAGCGGGATGTTCTCTACGGCTGCCTCTCCCGACGGGAAGGCGGGAGGCGCGGTCGAGTCCAGATCGGTGAGCCCGAACGCGATCTGCTCCAGCGCGGCGCGATGGCGTTGCAGGTCGGCGTTCTCAGATTTGGTGGAGGTGCGCACGACGCCCGGAATCACGAAATACGCGGCCGTGAGCGATACGAGGAGGGCCGCCCATCCCGCTTGAATGAGCTTCGGCCTGTCTCGCCATGTCCAGAAGAGCGAGATCACCGCCGTCACGATCGCCACCGCCGCCACGACGGCGGCGCCCGGAATGCGGACCATGAGCGCGGCCTGATCGACCGGACCGTGGAGGCCGCCGACGGTTTCCGCCGGATCGAGCACGGCTCCCCAAGCGATCACGACCGCCAGGCAGGCGAGCAGCACGCCCACGTGCCTGCGGGCATGGTCGCTGGCGCGGATCCGCCCGCGGCGAACCCGCAGCGATCCGATCACACCGTAGAGGAGCGCGACGATGCCGAGCGCGCCGACGACAAGGATGAGCGCCCGGTTTTGCAGCGCCGCGTGCCACGGCAGGACGCTGACGTAATAGCCGGCGTCGTTGCCCAGCCTCGAATCCGGGACGCCGAAGTGTGGTGGCGAAGCGGCCATGAGCGCGTAGCGCCACCAGTCGGCCGTGCCAAGGGACAGCACCGCTCCAAGCGCGACGCCCAGCAGGACGGTGGCGGCAAAGAGTGTGCGGCGCGGCACGGCTTCGACGATCTCGAGGTCGCCGAGCCGGCGCGGCATCTGCACCGAGCCGATCGCCCGAAAGACCAAAAGCAGATTGCCGGTCAGCCACCCGATCGCGAGGACGACCACGGCGGCCTGGAGCACCCGGGAGAAATCGCGAACCGCGATCACCGCCTCACCGCCGGCGAAGGTGCGGTCCCAGGCGCGCTCGGTCGTCTCCACGGCGAGCCAGCGGCCTCCGACCAATGCTGCCACCAGGAGCCCGGCGCCGATCAGGTACAGCGTGCGCCGGTTGGCGCGCGTCACGTCGTTACGCCGTGCGCCGTCAGCCAGCCCTCGACCTCCGCGCGATACGCGTCGCGCGCTTTTGGGCTGGTCGCCTCGAACCGCATCACCAGCACGGGCTGGGTATTCGAGGCACGCAACAGGCCCCAGCCGTCGGGGAACGTGACGCGGACACCATCGAGCGTCGAGACGGGATACTTCGCGGCGAACGCCTTGGCCGCCTGCTGCACCACCGCGAACTTCTTGTCGTCCGCACAATCGACGCGCAGTTCCGGCGTGGCGAACGTCTTGGGCAGGTCGGCGAGCAGGCGAGAGAGCGGGCCACCCTCGCGGGCCTGATAGGCGAGCAGGCGGGCGGCCGCGAACAGCGCGTCGTCGAAGCCGTACCAGTCGCCGCCGAAAAACATGTGGCCGCTCATCTCTCCGGCGAGCGGCGCGCCGAGCTCTTTCATTTTCTGCTTGATGAATGAATGCCCCGTCTTCCACATGACGGGCTCGAGCCCGGCCTTCTTGAGCATCTGCGGCAGGACCTCCGAGCACTTCACGTCGAAGATCACGGGTTTCCCCTTGCCCATACGGCGCACCAGGTCGCGCCCGAACAACACGAGCAGCTGGTCGCCGAGCACCGGTTCGCCTTTCTCATCGACGGCGCCGATGCGGTCGCCGTCGCCGTCGAACGCGATCCCGATCTCCGCCTTTTCCTTCTTTACCGCGACCTGGAGATCGTGCAGGTTCTCCATGACCGTGGGATCGGGGTGATGGTGCGGAAACGTTCCGTCCGACTCGTCAAACAGCGCGACGACTTCGGCCCCCAGCTCGCGCAGCGTCTCCACCGCGACAAGACTCGTGACCCCGTTACCGCAGTCCACCACTACCTTGAGCCGCCGCGCGAGGGGCGCATTGCGCTGCACGATGGCAGCGCGGTACGCGGTGAGGAGGTTGCGGTGCGCGGCAGTCGATCCTCCCGGTTTGGTGACGTACTTCCCGTCGTTGATGAGTCCGTAGAGAACCTGGATATCGTCCCCGAACACGGCGTCATGTGCGAGGACCATCTTGAAGCCGTTGAACTCCGACGGATTGTGCGAGCCGGTTACTTGAATGCCGCCGTCGACGGCTAGCGTCTTCGTCGCAAAGTAGAGCGCGGGCGTGGGCAGCTCGCCGACATCGAGAGCGGCGCCGCCGGCGGCCGCGACCCCCTCACAGACTCCCCGCGCGAACCGGGCACCGGATGGCCGGTTGTCGCGCCCCACAGCCACGCGCGGCGCCTTACCGAGGCGCTCCCACGCTAACGTCGTGTACGCTTGCCCAACGGCACGGGCGGCGGCGGGCGTCAGCTCCTTGTCGACAAGACCGCGAATGTCGTACTGGCGGAAAATTGTGGCGGGAAGGTTCACAAGCCTTTAGCGTGGGGTTACGGCGGTCGTGGCGGCTGGTTGCACGGTCTCCACGGCGGACCTGGCGAGCTCCAAGAGGCGATTGGGCCAGACCCCGAACAACAGCAGCCCAACGACCACTACAGCAACGGCGGACCGTCCCCAGCGGTCGAGACAGACATCTACGTGGGCGGCCTCGTTCGGCTCCGGTTTCATGTACATCGCCATGATGACCGGAAGATAGTAGCCCGCCGAGACGACGCTCGTGAGCACCAGGATGGCCGCCAGTGTGTTCTTGCCGGCGGTGGTGGCCGCGATGAGGATGTACCACTTGCCGATGAATCCCGCGGTTCCGGGAAAGCCTAGCAGCGACAACATGCAGACCGCGAGTGCGAACGCGAGCCACGGCCGCCTGGTGGCGAGGCCGGCGAGATCGTCGATCAGCACGTCGCTCTCGCCTCCCCTGCCCTTGGCGGTCAGTACCGCGAAGGCACCGAGCGACATCAGCGTGTAGGCGATCACGTAGACGAGGAAAGCGCTCGACCCGGCCGCGCCGCCCGCGCTCACCGCGACGAGCAGATAGCCGGCATGCGCAACCGACGAATAGGCGAGCATGCGCTTGAGCGACCGCTGGCCGAGGGCAAACAGGTTCCCCCCGACCATCGTGATCACGGCCAGCCACCAGAGGATGTCGTGCCATGCCGGCACTGGACCGAACGCCTGGTTCATCACACGGAGCAGCGCCGCGAACGCCGCTGCCTTCACACCGGTCGCCATGAAGGCGGTGACGGGTGTGGGTGCGCCATCGTAGACATCCGGCGCCCACATGTGGAAGGGCACCGCCGCGATCTTGAACCCAAATCCCACGATCAGCATGCCCAATCCCGCGAGCAGCATGACGCTCGGCTTCCCCATGAGGCTGACTTGGCCGCCAATGAGAACGAGGTTGGTGGTGCCGGTCGCGCCATAGACCAATGCGATGCCGTACAGCAGGAATCCGGACGCGAACGCGCCCAGCAGGAAGTACTTCAGCGCGGCCTCGGCGGAGCGGGCGCGGCGCCGGTCGATGCCGGCCAGCACGTACACGGCGACGGACATGAGCTCGAGGCCGAGGAAGATCACCATCAAGTCGGCGCCGGCGGCCATTACCATCATGCCGAGCGTACCGAAAATGAGGAGCACGTAGTACTCGGGCGCGAGCAGCTGCTCGCGCTCCAGGTAGGCGATCGAAATCAGCACGGTGAGTGCGGCGGCGCCGAGGAACACCCAGGTGACGACCCAGCGGAAGTCGTCAGCTGCGATCATGGACACCTGTCCCTGTATCGTCGCGGTATTCCACCAGAGCCACCACGTGGCTACGGCAGTCGAGACCAAGGCCAACAGCGTCAGCCACGCGGTGATCCGCAGGTCACGCACGGTCTCGTGCCGCCACGCGACGAACAGCAACACCACGAGTGACCAGCCGGTCAGCACCAGCTCCGGCAGGAGCGACAGCAGCAGGTCGTTATAGATCGCGGGGTCGAGCCTCACGGTTGACCCGGTGTATCGCCCGCAGCGGGGCCGGGCCGCAGCTGCTGGATCAGTGCCCGCGATGAGGGCTCCATGCGCTCGAGGAACGGTTTCGGGTAGATGCCGATCCACAGAATCAGAACGAGCAACGGAACCAGCACCGTGATCTCGCGCGGCGTCAGGTCGGTCAGCTTCTCATTCTCGGGCTGTGCCAGCGGATTGTAGATCACCCGCTGCAGCGCGGTCAGCAGATAGGCGGCGGCGACGATCACGCCGGTGGTTGCGAGCGCCGTGGCGATCGGGTAGGTCCGGAACGAACCGATCAGGACGAGAAACTCGCCGACGAACCCGTTCGTGCCCGGCAGCGCGATCGACGACAGCGACACGATGGTGAGAATCGCGGCGAACAAGGGGACGACGCGCGCGATCCCGCCGTACGATTCGATCAGCCTGCTGTGCCGCCGCTCGTAGATCATGCCGACCAGAAAGAACAGCGCCCCGGTCGAGATGCCGTGGTTGATCATGATCAGCAGCGCGCCCTGCACGCTCTGCAGCGTCAGGGCCCAGATGCCGAGCATCACGAAGCCCAGGTGCGCGACTGAGGAGTAGGCGATGAGCTTCTTGAAGTCCGGCTGCACCATCGCTACGAGACCGCCGTAGATGATCCCGATCAGCGCCAGCACCACGATGACGAGCTGCACGGTCTGATTCAGGGCGACCGCCGGGAAGAACGGCAGCGCGAACCGCAGGAACCCGTAGGTGCCCATCTTCAACAGGATGCCGGCGAGGATCACGGACCCCGCCGTCGGCGCTTCCACGTGCGCGTCGGGGAGCCAGGTGTGCAGCGGGAACAGCGGCACCTTGATCGCGAATGCGAGGAAGAAGGCGCCGAACAGCCACCACGCGAGGGACCCGAGATCCTTCGCGTTGCCCAGGAGGTGCGCGTACCCGAACGAGTACACGCCGCTCGCCTGGCCCGCGTGCAGATAGAGCACCAGGATCGCCACGAGCATGAGCAGCGAGCCGAGGAACGTATAGATGAAGAACTTGATCGCCGCGTACAGCCGGTTGTCGCCGCCCCAGACGCCGATGATGAAGTACATCGGGATCAGCATCACTTCCCACATCACGTAGAACAGGAAGAGATCCAGGGCGACAAAGACGCCGATCATGCCGGTCGTCAGGACGAGCAGCAGCGAGTAGAACCCCGGCTCACGCTTGGTGATGTAGCTCCAGCTGCCGAGGATCGAGAGCGGCATCAGGAACGTCGTGAGCAGCACCATGAACAGCGAGATGCCGTCCACACCCACGGTGTAGTGAACCCCCCAGGCGGCAATCCAGGCATAGTCGGCCGTGAGCTGCATGCCGCCGCTCGGCACGAATGTCCACCACAACGGTACGGAGATCGCAAACTCGACCAGGCTGGCGGCCAGCGCGATGAACTTCGCGAGCCGGGCGGGAGCGAGGAGCACGATGGCGCCCGCGAGCAGCGGCCAGACGAGCAGCGCGGTGAGAAGCCAGCTGGCGTACATCAGCCGAGTGCTCGCCAAAGAACGAGCAGCACACCGATGACGAAGACCGCGACGTACGTCCCGACCTGCCCCGTCTGCAACCAGCGATTGGCCCAGCCCAGCGCGCGCGCGCCGCGTGCGGCGCCGTTGACGCCCGCGGAATCAACGATGCGCTGATCGATCTCCTGCCAGAGCACCACGCGCGAGAACCACACGAGCGGGCGCACGAACAAGAAGTCGTAGAGCTCGTCCACGTACCACTTGTTCTTCAGTACTCGCGCAAAGCCACGCTCCTCGGGAGCACTCCGCGCGGGGACGAGCCGGTCGGGCTTGAGCAGCCGCCAGGCGCCGACAATGCCGATGACCGCAATGGCGACCGCGATGCCGACGAGCAGCCACTCGGACGACGCGGAAACGGGCACCTCCGGGATCAGCGTGGCGCTCGGTTGCGTGATCGGCTCGAGCCAGTGACGCAGGCGCGCGCCGCCGTGAAACAGCTCGGGCACGTTGAGCAGCCCGCCGGCGGCAGACAGCACGGCCAGCACCAGCAGCGGGCCCGTCATGATCCAGGGCGCTTCGTGCAGATGCGCCTGCTCCTTTTCCCCGGTGCGGTTCGGTCCGTAGAACGTGTACAGCATGAGCCGCGTCATGTAGAACGCCGTCAGCAGCGCCGCCACGAGTCCGAATCCCCAGAACACGAGCCAGGCCGGTTCGGCGTGGCCCCGCGCGTTCGCGGCAGCGAGGATTTCATCCTTCGAGAAGAATCCCGCGAGCGGCGGAATGCCGGCAATCGCCAGCGTCGCGATCCACATGACGGCCGTGGTCCACGGCATGTAGCGCGACAGGCCGCCCATGTTGCGCATGTCCTGGGCGTCTTCGTGCGAGTGCGTGTGATGATAGGCACGGTGCATCGCGAAGATCACGCTGCCCGAGCCGAGGAACAGCAGCGCCTTGAAGAAGGCGTGCGTCGCGAGGTGGAAAATGCCGCCCGTGATCGCGCCGGTGCCGACGGCGAGGAACATGTAGCCGAGCTGGGAGACCGTAGAGTATGCGAGAACCTTCTTGATGTCCCACTGCTTGAGCGCAATCGTCGCCGCGAACAGCGCCGTCAACGCGCCGACGCCGGCGACCACTTCGCTCGAGATCGGCGCCATCGCGAACAGCAGATTGCACCGCGCGACGAGATAGACGCCGGCCGTCACCATCGTGGCGGCGTGGATCAACGCGGAGACCGGCGTCGGTCCGGCCATCGCGTCCGGCAGCCAGGTGTACAGGGGGATCTGCGCCGATTTCCCGGTACAGCCCAGGAACAGGAACAGCGTGATGGCGGTGACGGCCACGCCGCCCGGGACGAGTGCCGTCGGGGCGTGTGCGAACACGGTTGCGAAATCGAGCGACCCGGTCGCCCAGAAGATCATGAACATCGCGACCATGAACCCAAAGTCGCCGATCCGGTTCATGATGAACGCCTTGCGGCCCGCGTTGGCGTTCGCCGCATCGCCGTACCAGAAGCCGATCAACAGATAGCTGCACAGGCCGACGCCTTCCCACCCGACGAACATCACGGGGAAGCTCGCGCCCAGGACGAGCACCAGCATGAAGAACACGAAGAGGTTGAGATACGCGAAGTACCGAGCGTATCCCGGATCGTCCTTCATGTAGCCGACACTGAACAGGTGGATCAGCGAGCCCACACCGGTCACGACGAGCAGCATGACCAGCGAGAGCTGGTCGACCTGGAACGCCACGTCGATCTGCAGCGTGCCTACCGGGATCCACGACCAGTAGCGGAAGACGACCGCCTCCTCGGCATGGAGCCCGAGGAACGCGCTGAACACCGCGAGCGCGACGGCGAATGCGACGAGCAACACCCCAGCGCCGATCACGGACACGAGCGTCTTGGCGTTCGGCCGCACGAACGCGATCGTGCCGTTCAGCACGAAGCCGAGCAGCGCCAGGGCCGGCGCGAGCCAGATGAAGTCGACGAAGCTGCCGGTCATCCGTCCTTCAGCAGGTTCATGTTCTGCAGGCTGACCGACTGCTTGTGGCGGTAGACGGCCAGAATGATTGCGAGGCCGACGGCCGCTTCCGCGGCCGCGACCGCCATCACGAAGAACACGAACACCTGCCCACCCATACCCAGGTTCTGCGCCAGGGCGACGAATGTGAGGTTCACGGCGTTGAGCATCAGCTCGACGCACATGAAGATCACGATCGCGTTCCGGCGGAACAGCACGCCCGCGACGCCGATCGTGAAGAGCACCGCGGAGATGAGGAGCGCGGGGTTCAAGAGCATGTCTAGAGCTTCCGCTTTGCGAGCACGACGGCGCCCACGATCGCGGCGAGCAGCAGCACGCTCGCGATCTCGAAGGGAATGAGGTAGGCGCCGAAGAGCGGATTGGCCACGGAGCCCACGATCCCCTGCTGCTGCTGTATCGCCGCGACGGTTCCGGGGGGCAGCTGGATCCCGGAGGGCAGCGTGGTCTGGCCGAGCACCTTCAGCTGGAACAGCAGCGCGCCCGCCAGGGCCGCCCCGGTCAGCAGCCCAACCGGCCCTTTGATGTCGGTCGGCCCGGGGCGGCCGAGGTTCAGCAGCATGATGACGAACAGGAACAGCACCATGATCGCGCCGGCGTAGACGAGCACCTGAAGCACGGCGATGAACTGCGCGTCGAGCAGCACGAACAGCGCGGCGAGCGCGAACAGGGTGACCACAAGCCAGAGCGCGCTGGCGATGGGGTTCCGGCGCGTGATGCAGAGCAGCGCGCTCCCGATCGCGATCCCACCGAAGATCCAGAAGAACGTGGCCGTCACTACTCGCCCTTCGGGTCCGACGGGTCCCACAGCGTGGACACGGGGTGCGTCTGGGCCGTCAGCCGCTCGAGGTCGTACACGAACCGGTCGCGCGAGTACTCGGAGTTCTCGTAGTGCACCCCGACGTGGATCGCCTCCTCGGGACACACTTCCTGGCAGTAACCGCAGAAGATGCAGCGGAACTCGTCGATCTCGTAAATCAGCGGATAGCGGTGGCCCTCTTCATCCTCGCCCGGCACGAGCTTTATGCAGTTCGCGGGGCAAATCTGGGGGCAGAGACCGCACGCCACGCATTTCGCCCTGCCCTGCTCGTCGGTGAGCATGCGGTGCGTCCCACGCCAGCGTGAGGAGAGCGTCCAGTCCTTGGAGGACTTCTCCTCGGGGTACTGCATCGTGACCTTGGGCCGCAGCAAATGGCTGAACGTGAGCGCCATGCCCTTCAGCGTCGCGCGCAGGTACGACGTCTGCTGCGTCGGCCGCTTCATCACCTTCACGCCGATTGCCATTATGCGGCCTCCTGCGGCATTGAGCCCGACACGATCCGGCCCCGGTCGAGCCACCAGACGAGCGCGATGAGCAGCACGAGATTCAACCCTCCCAGGGCCCACGCCATCCTGGTGCCGTAGTCCCAGCCGAGCTGGATGCGGACGAACCAGATCGCGACGGCGAGCAGCGTGATGTACAGGAGGGCGAGCGGCAGCAGCACCTTCCAGCCGAGCGCCATGAGCTGATCGTAGCGGAAGCGCGGCAGCGTCCAGCGAACCCAGATGTATGTGAAGAGGAATGCGAACGTCTTGAGGCTGAACGCGAGCAGCGTAGCGACCGTTTTCAGCGCGCTCGGATCACCGGTCGAGTCCCAGGTCGTGAACGGGATATCCCACCCGCCGAAGAAGAGCGTGGCCATGAGCGCGGAGGCCGTCACCATGTTCGAGTACTCCGCGATGTAAAACATCGAGAACTTCATCGCGCTGTACTCGGTGTGATAGCCGGCGATCAGCTCGCCCTCGGCTTCCGGAAGATCAAATGGCAGCCGGTTGGTCTCGGCGAGCGCGCTGATGAAGAAGATCACGAACGACACCGACAACGGGACTATGAACCAGGCGTGCGCAGCTTGCTGCTGCGCGATCACGTGTGACAGCGTGACATTGCCGGCCAGCAGCAACACCGCGACGGTGCTCATGCCGAGCGCGATCTCGTAGGAGATCATCTGCGCCGACGCGCGTAGCCCGCCGAGCAGCGCGTACTTGTTGTTCGATGCCCATCCCGCCAGGACGATGCCGTACACGCCCAGCGAGCTGATCGCGAGGATATAGAGGAAACCGACGGGCAGATCCGCCACGACCATCGGCACGACGCCCCACTTGGTCGGGAGCGGCGCCGCGAACGGGATGACCCCGAAGGTCAACATCGCCGGCACGAACGACACGACGGGCGCGAGCGTAAAGAGCGCCTTGTCCGCGAGCGCGGGCGACGTCTCTTCCTTGAGAAAGTTCTTCAGGCCGTCGGCCGCCGGCTGGAGCAGCCCCTGCGGGCCGACGCGGTTCGGGCCGAGGCGGTCCTGCATCCAGGCGCACACCCGCCGCTCGAGGAGCGTGAGTAGCGCGACGCCGACCAGGATCAGGTTGACGACCACGAGGACCTTGATCGCCGACGTGATCAGGAAGAAGGTCATCGCACTTCCGCCAATCCGAGCGTCGTGACGAGCTGCCCGAGCACCCACGCGGCTGGTTGCGCCATGCCGGGCGCGGGCTTGGCCTGGTAATAGCGTTGCTCGCGGCCATCGCGATTCACGAACGTCCCCTCTTCTTCGGCAACGTTCGCGATCGGCAGAATCGCGTCGGCACGGCGGCACGCCGCGGACTCCGCGAGCACGGTACCGAGATAGATCAGCGCGCCGTCCGTCTCGACGGCGCAATCGGGATCGTCGAGGACCAACACCACGGCGGCACCCTTGGCGGCGGCGAGCGCGGGCGCGTAGTCGCGGGTGTAGCCGAGGCGTTCCGCGCCGGTTGCGTTTGGCGCACGCTCGGCGCGCAGCGCGAGATTCGGGACGCCGGCGAGCGGTGCCTCTTCGCCCATCACGAGCTGGAACGCGCCGGTCCAGGTAAAGGCGGACAGCAGCTGCTTGGCGGCCGCCAGCGCTTCGCTCGACGCGCCCGGCGAGACGAGCGCCACCGCTTTCCCGCCCGCGGCGCCGCGCAGAATACCGGCGACCCGGTCGATGGCTTCATCCCAGTCAACGGCCTTGAGCTCGCCGTCGCGGCGGAGCAGCGGCGCCTCGATGCGGTCGCCGCGATTCATCCACTTGTAGTGATTGCGACCGTGATCGCAGATGAAGTAGCGGTTGATGTCGAGATTGGGCCGCGGGCGGACGCGCACGACCACCTCATCCCGCGTGTCGAGCGTGATGTTGCAGCCCTGCGAGCAGCCGGTGCAGATCGACGCCGTCTTGTCGAGCTCCCAGGCGCGCGCCTTGTGGAGGAAGTCCTTTGAGAGCAGCGAGCCGACCGGGCAGAGGTCGACGACGTTCCCTGCCCAGGGATGATCGAGCCGTGCCTCGGGATGGATGCCGATGAACGCGCGGTCGCCGCGCTCGGAGACGTTCAGGACCGGCTCTTTCGCGACGTCCTCCATGAACCGCACGCAGCGGGTGCAGAGGATGCACCGGTTGGGGACGTACAGGACGTCCGGGCCGAAGTCTTCGACGGGATTGAACCGCTTGGCGAACTCGCCGTAGCGCGTCTTCGCCTGCCCTTCCTGGAAAACGAAGTCCTGCAGCTCGCACTCGCCGGCCTGATCGCAGATCGGGCAGTCGAGCGGGTGATTGATCAGCAGGAATTCGAGCACGCTTTGGCGCGCGTCCTTGGCCGGCGCGCTCTGCGTCTTGACGACCATGCCCTCCGTGACCGTCGTCGCGCACGCGATCTGCAGCTTGGGCGCCTTTTCGATTTCGACGAGGCACATGCGGCATACGCCGGCGACGGGAAGGCCGGGGTGATAGCAGTAGTGCGGCACGAGCACGCCCGCCTGCTTCGCCGCCTCGATGACGAGCGTCCCGGGCGGAACGCTGACCGGCGCACCGTCGATGGTGAGATTGATCAAGCCGTCTGCCCCCCCCATCAGGCCACCATCATCGGTTGACGTTTGCCCGCCAGATACGCTTCGAATTCGCCGCGGAATTTCTTGATGCCACTGACAATTGGTGCCGCACACGAATCGGACAGCACGCAGATCGTCTTCCCGGTCATGTTCTCGGAGAGATCGAGCAGCAGGTCGAGATCCTTCGGCTTGCCCTGCCCCGCCAGAATGCGCTCCATGATCTTCGTGGTCCAGGCGGTGCCTTCGCGGCACTGGGTGCACTGCGCGCACGACTCGTGTGCGTAAAAGCGGGCCAGCCGCATGATCTGATAGACCATGTCGGCGGAATCATCGAACACGATCACGCCGCCCGAGCCGAGCATCGTGCCCGAGGCCACGCAGCCCTCGTAATCGAGCAGCGTCCGCTCGGTCTCTTCACGGGTCAGAATGGGCACCGACGACCCGCCGGGGATGCACGCCTTGAGCGTGCGACCGGCAGCCGGGCCGCCGCACATGTCGTAGATCAGGTCCTTCAGCGGAAAGCCCATCGTCACTTCGTAGTTGCCCGGCCGCTGCACGTGCCCGCACACCGAAAACAGCTTGGTGCCGGTGCTCTTGGGATTCGACAGGCACAACGCTTTGTACCAGGCGGCGCCGCGCGTGATGATGTGCGGCACGGCCGTGAGCGTCTCGACATTGTTGATCGTCGTGGGCAGGCCGAACAGGCCCGCGGCCGCGGGGAACGGCGGCTTGATCCGCGGGTTGCCGCGTTTGCCCTCGATCGAGTTCATCAGCGCCGTTTCTTCACCGCAGATGTAGGCGCCCGCGCCGCGATGCAGGTGGATCTTGATGCTGCCGAACACGCCCGCGGCATTCGCCTCGGCGAGCGCCCGCTCCATGATGGTCCAGGGCTCGGTGAATTCGCCGCGAATGTAGATGTAGGCGACCTCGGCGCGGATCGCGTGTGCGGCGATGGCCGTACCCTCGAGCAGCGCGTGCGGGGTCCACCGCATGATCTCGCGATCCTTGAACGTGCCGGGCTCGGACTCGTCGGCGTTCACGCACAGGTAATGCGGCTTCTTTTTCTCCTTGGGCATGAACGACCACTTCAGGCCGGTCGGGAATCCTGCGCCCCCCCGTCCGCGCAGCCCTGATTCCTTTACGATGTCGGTGACAGCGACCGGATCCATCTTGAGCACTTGTGCGAGCGCTTCGTAGCCGCCGCGCTTGGTCCACCCCTTGAGGGTACGGGCGTCCGCGTCTCCGAAGTGTTGGGAAAGAACGACCGTCTCTTTCGGATGCGGTTTATGCGGGTAGCCCATCAGGAATGTCCAATGATCAATGAAGAATGATCAATGATCATTGTTAATTCGACATTGATCATTCGGCTCACCTGTACTTTCTCATGATCTCGGGAACCTTGTCCGCCGTGACATTTTCCAGAAAGTCATCGTTCACGAGGATCGGGGTCGCGAATCCGCAGGCGCCGAGGCACTCGACTTCCACGATCGTCCATTTGCCATCGGGACTCGTGGCGCCCGCATCTCCGGCGCCGGTGTGCTGCAACAGCGCCTTCAGCACGTCCTCTGCACCGCAGATGTTGCACGGCGAGGTCGTGCAGACCTGCACGAAGTTCTTTCCGACGGGATGCTGGTGGTACATCGTGTAAAACGTGACGACGCCTTTTACGAACGCAGGCGTCAGTCCCAGCACCGTGGCGACCTCCGCCATGATGTGATCGGAGATCCAGCCTTGCTCGCGTTGCGCGATCCACAGCGCCGGCAGCAACGCGGCCTGCTTGTTGGGATAGCGCTGTAGCACGGCCTGCAGCTCTTCCTGCACTTTGCCGATGAAGATGGGTTGGTAGTCCTCCTGCACCGTCATCGGTCGACCTCGCCCATGACGATATCCACGGACGCGTTGATGGCGATCAGGTCGGACAGCAGATGACCTTCGGCCATCCTGGGCAGCGCGGACAGATTGATGAAGGAGGGCGGCCGGATGCGCCAGCGCACCGGTTTCGCCGTGCCGTCGGACACGAGGTAGTTGCCGAGCTCGCCCTTGGGATTCTCGATCCCGACGTAGGCCTCGCCGACCGGCGCCTTGACACCTTCCATGACCTGCTTGAAGTGAAAGATCATCGCTTCCATGTCGCTCATCGCGCGGGTCTTGGACGGGAGAATGACGCGGGGGTCGTCGACGTTGATCGGCCCGTCAGGCAGCCGGTCGAGCGCCTGCGCCAGTATCCGGTTCGACTGGTGGCACTCCTCGAGTCGGACCATGTAGCGATCGAATACGTCTCCGTGCTCTCCCACCACCACGTCGAAGTCGTAAGTCTCATAGCCGAGGTACGGCTTGTCCTTGCGAACGTCATACGCGACGCCGCTCGCGCGCAGCATGGGGCCCGAGAGCGAGTGATTGATCGCCTCGGCGGCGCTGAGCGTGCCGACTCCCTGGGTGCGGCCCGCCCACACGGCGTTGCGCGTGAGGACGCGGTCGATTTCGCCCAGCGTCTTCGGGAAGGTGCGCGTGAACTCGCGGAGCTTCTCGACAAAGGGGTCGGGAATGTCGGCCATGAGCCCACCGACGCGCGTGAGGCTCGTCGTCAGGCGGGCGCCGGTCCACATCTCCTGGAGATCGTAGATCCGCTCGCGCTCCTGGAATGCCCACAGAAACGGCGTGAATGCGCCCAGGTCGATCGACGTCGTGCCGAGCCACACCATGTGTGAGATGATGCGGCTCATCTCGCAGGCGATGACGCGCAGCACGGTGCAGCGCGGCGTGATCTCGATCCCCATCAGCTTCTCGGCCGCCAGCGCGAGGCCGACGTTGTTGGACATCGGCGACAGGTAGTCGGTGCGGTCGGTGAGCGGGATGATCTGGTTGTAGTGGCGGTACTCGCCGAGCTTCTCGAAGCCCGAGTGCAGGTAGCCGAGGTGCGGGATACAGCGCACGACGGTCTCGCCGTCGAGCTCGACCACCAGCCGGAGCACCCCGTGCGTGGCGGGATGCTGGGGGCCGATGTTCACCAGCATGTGCTCTTCGTTGAGGCGAGGCTCCGCGGCCACCGTGAGCGGCACGCGCGCGGGACGCCCCTCGGCGTCCACGCCTGGCGTGGCCAGCTCGAGCTCCACCGTCCGTTTGCTCATCGAGCCGGCGGGTCCGGGATGACGCCGCGCTCACCGCGCTGCAGCCGCTCACGCATGTCGTCGGGGAGATCCCCCGCGGCATCCGCGATCGACAGCTCTTCCAGCGAGTAATTGGCTTCCGGATTCACGTTGAGCGCCTGCCGCACCTGCTCGGCGCGGGAGAAGCGGCCGCGGAGCGGGAAGCTTTTCCGCAGCGGATAGCCTTCCGCGTAGGTCTCCCACATCAGAATCCGCCGCAGATCGGGGTGCCCACGGAAGGTGACGCCGAACATGTCAAAGACCTCTCGCTCGAGCCAGTCGGCGCCGCGCCACAAGCTGTAGACCGAATCGACGGCCAGCTCCTCGGAAGCCGGCAGCTCGACTTTGACGCGCACGTCGGCTTTGCGCTGGAGCGAGCGGAGGAAGTACACGACCTGGAGCGGGCGCTCGCGATCGCGGAACTCGACGGCCGTGACGTCGACCAGGTAGTCGAATTCCTGGCCCGGCGTCTCTTTCAGCCATCGCATCGCCTCGAGCAGGCGCTCCTTGGCGACGAACACAACGGTCTCGCCATCGCGCGCGACTTCGCTGCGAAGCGCCCCTGGAACCGGGGGGACCGACGTCGCCGCGGTCACGACGAACGGAACTGGTGGACGGAGTTGCCGAACGGCTCGGAGATCTCGTCGATCGTTTCGGGCGGGAGCCGGAGGCCCTTCTCGTCG
>Ga0207653_10000051_pt1 | contig 88512 bp, 86 predicted proteins | sample KBSK5251metaG_FD_184341 | JGI IMG/M metagenome (GOLD analysis project Ga0207653, IMG submission 184341) | Corn, switchgrass and miscanthus rhizosphere microbial communities from Kellogg Biological Station, Michigan, USA - KBS K5-25-1 metaG... | ecosystem: Host-associated > Plants > Roots >... | reverse complement strand
GCGGCCTGAGATGAGTCAAACACTCGACCGATTTTCGAATAGATTCTTACGTGAGGCAACGATACTCGTTTCGAGTAGATTTTTACGTGAGGCAACAGGGCGCGGATTAGATGGCAACTTGTTATCGCTTGACCTGTCAAGCTGCGAAACAAACAACGAACCCTCATTCACAGGAAGTGGGTGGCCCGACGACAAGTGCAACAGAAAACAACCCAGCCGAGGCCTCCTTGAGCCTAGGTAATAGTTAACTGTTAGGAGTAGCAACAGAATCGGCTTACGGACCAACCTGAAGACGCCCAAGACCGTTAACATTCCCAAGCAGTAGGAAGAATTCGGCTTACGGACCCACTCTCCGTGGGAAACCACGATGAGGGTCTTATTATCTCGAACCTGTTAAACCGTCCTGGCCTCAGGTTTACGCGCAGAGAGGCTATGCGAATCAGTTTCTAAACAAGATTCGTCTATATAGATAGAGGGGAACTCAACAAACCTCTAAGACTAATTCGGCTATCAAACCGATCGATAGCTGTCAGTAGTTGTCTATAAACGACAGGGTAGATCCTGTATGAGGATGACAGCGATGGCAAACCTACGACGAGGCAACCACAGATCGAAGCGTCAGCGTTCACCACATAAACCGAATGGAATGCGCCATCGAAACGAGTGGATTAGTGGACTCGAGAGGTTGCTTCGTAAGCCAAGCCAAATGTTCACCGAAATCTTTGTAGCCATCGCGGTAGGCGTTGTGGCAAAGCTACTAGAGCCTGCCTTGATTGAGGTAATCAAGTATTTATTTTGAAAGCCCTTCCTGTGGGTGAGCGATTACAACAGAGAGCGTAAAAGTAGAGCGATGCTGCGGTAGCCCTGACGTTCTTCGCTTTGCCCTTCAAGGATTCGCTCTTCGCCCTTTGCCCTTTCCCCGTCTCGCGGGTTAATATGTTTTTGCCAATCCCACTAAGGAGCACCAGATGCGGTTCAAAACCAAGATAGCCATCGTCGTCTTTTCAACGATCATCGCTTTCTATGCCATCGTTGGCAGTTTCATGTCGAAGTCGGGCCAGGTCGTCGCTCGCGGAAGCCAGTACGGCCAGCTTCAGATTTTCGACGAAGTCCTCAGTCACATCATTCGCGATTACGTCGATCAACCGGATCTGGAAAAGGTCAGAATCGGCAGCCTGCGCGGGCTCGCCGAGGGACTTGATCCTTACAGCGCGTACCTCACACCCGAACAAGTGAAGCAGTACGATCCCAAATCAAATCGCGGCGAGACGGGGTTGATCCTTTCGAAGGTGGGCGGCTACGCGTACACGGTTGCGGTGCTCAAGGGTTCTCCCGCGGAGCAGGCGGGAATTCGCGCGGGCGATTTCATCGAGTACCTTGGCAAGGTTCCTTCGAGGGATTTGAGTTTGTATGACGTCGATCAACTGCTTGGGGGGCAGCCGGGAACCACGGTGGACATTCGAATACTGCATCAGGGTCAATCGCGGAAGATGACTCTGTCGCGCGCGAAGATCGTTCAACCTGCAATCGAGTCTCGCATCGAAGAACCCGGAGTTGGATACATCAAGATTACGACGCTTGCTGATGGCAAAGCCGCCGAGGTCAAGACGGCGTTGACTGATCTGGTCGCGAAGGGCGCGCAGAAAATCGTGCTCGATTTGCGCGGCGCCGCCAACGGCAAGCTCCAGGAAGGTGTCGCTGTCGCAAATCTTTTCGCCGGCAACGGCAACCTCGCGAGAGTGCTCGGCAAGGGAGAGAAAGAAATTCAGACCGTCGCTGCTGATCCTGGCAAGGTTGTGTTCAACGGCCCGCTTGCGGTTGTGATCGATCGCAGCACGGCGGGAGCAGCCGAAGTCATCGCCGCAGCCGTGCGAGATCAGAAGCGAGGTGAGTTGATTGGCGAACGCAGCTTCGGCACCGGCTCCGAACAGCAGCTCTTCAAATTGTCGGATGAAGGCGCGTTGCTGATAACCGTCGCCAAGTATGCGCCGGCCACGGGCAAAGCTTTCATGGAAGAGCCTATCAATCCTACGGTGAAAGTCGATAGGCCGGTTGAAACGGAAGTCATCCTGCCTGATGGCGATGATGACGACGACACTGAAGACAAGACCGATCAGCCTCCGGCGACTCCGCCGAAGCCTGCGCCGCCCGTCGAAGACGTTCAGTTGAAGAAGGCGTTTGAATTAATCAAGCAGACACCGGTTAAGGCTCAAGCGGCGACGCAGAAGCGCGCGGCGATGAAGTTTCCGATTACCGACAGCGCGTTTCGCGAGACGCGAGTGACGACTTAACAAATCGATGACGACAATATTATGTGAGCAAAGGCCACTCAGGTTATTGAGTGGCCTTTTTGCATTCAAGTTCTATTGATACGAAGATGGTCTCGATCTCACTCGTTGAGGAACGACGGCGCTTTTGACGCGATGCCTCCTACCAATGATTGACCACCGCGTAATTGGCGAAGAGTCCGGCCAGCGCAGTCCGTGAAAGCATTTCTACGCCCGGCACTAACTCGCTTTGCTCGATTCCGCGGTCGGCAAGGTCTTCGGCGATCACGTATACCGGGATCTTTCGCTTCTCGATCAGGTCCAGCACGTCTCGATCCATCTTCGGAGCCTGCGTCTGCTTCCACTCGCCCACCGTGAGTCCCGGTCCGCCTTGCCCGGCAACCGCGTAGCTCACTGCGTTGCCGCGCAGCACTACGGTGTGATCCGCACCCGCGCCCGCCATCGCGGCAAGTACCCAGAGGATCGTGTCATCCTGTTCTTCCATCACTGCTCGATAGGCCGACTCTACGATGTTCAATGTTTTCTTCGCCACGGTTTCACCTCACTTGGTCGGAATCACCAAAACGTTGTCCGATGCCTCGACGAAGGCATGAAAATCGGCCGGCGAGCCGCGCCGCGTGCCCGGCACGAACTCGTTGACCCCGCGCTCGTCGACGCACATGCCGCAGTTTACCCAATCCACCTTGCCGCCATTCTTCTCGGCTTCGGCCAACAGCGCCGAGACCTGGTCTTTCGTTGTTGGGTGGTTCTCTTCGGCCACGTCTTTGCCGTGAACGGGATTCGGGTGCGGCGTCTGGCGCGCGAACGCAAGACCCGAGGCGCCCTCGTAAGCGAACACGTTGATGTTGTACCCGCGCCGCGCGGCGACATCGAGAATGCGAAACGCAGTGGTCAGGTTCTCCGACTCGTAAGGAGGATCCATGAGCGCGATGGTCAAAGTCTTCTTGGACATTCTTAGTCTCCTAGTGCCAGAGAGTTTTGTGCCCGGCCGCGAGATGATCCACGATCACGTCGATGGGTGAGGATGCGACGCCATCGGCAAGCTTGGTGATACCGCGCTCCTTCAAAGAGAAATCATCGGCGAGCACCGTAACGCCGCTCTGCGCAAGCGCACTGAGCGCGGCTGAGTGCGCCGAAGGGCGCGCCGTCATAACCCCGTTCTGGGCGAGGAAGAGCGTCACCTGATTACCGGCTTCGACCAGACCCTTTGCCAGTTCGTAGTAGTAGCCGACATCGTTTGATTCAAACGGATCGCGCGACTCGATGAGCAGATACTCAGGCATCTGCGGTTCCTCCTCTCATGCAAAGCGCAACACTAGCACAGAGTGCTGAAGGAGTCATCAACACCGCGGCATTTTTCTCTCACGACGAAAGATCGTAGGCATCGTGAAGCCAGGCCTTCAGTTCCGAGTCGACATCCTTGCGAGTTCGAAGCTTCAGCTCAAGGTGCCATCGGTTTGCCGATGCCTGCTCTCGCTTGCTGATACGGTCACTTGTGATGTCGTGGGCGGACTTGACCGTAAGGATCAGGTAGTCGCGTCGAGTCTGTATGCCGGCGAATGCCGTCTTGTTCGTGAGGTGAATAGACGTTTTCTTCGGATCCTCGCTTACGGGCCCGAAGCTTCTCGCGACGGCACGTATCGATTCATAGAACTTCGACACCTCAGCCGAGCGTCCATCGAAGTGGAGCTCTATTCGTGGTGGGGACAACGGCTGTGCCATTCCTTGCCTCCTGAGTCGGCCTGCTTAAACGTCAGCGTCACCGGACCGCGCGGTGATTAGACCAATATTCGCCGCTTGATGAGGCGCTTCTTGACCGAATCGAGGGACTCCCTCGGTTCTTTTGAGCGCTTGCGAGCTGTAAGACTGTCATAGACATCTTCCCACACATCACCATGCTTTCGCAGATCGATTTGTACGGCGACGCGTTCGCCCTTGTCGTTGGTCAGGAATTGAATGCCTTCCATAGTGACTCCTGTGATTTCATCTTCAGCGGCATCATATCGGTCAGCGATCTGTGAAGGAAAAAAGCGATCGCGAGAGCGGCGAACGAGACGATCAACCGGCGCGCGGGCCAACCACAGACTTAAAGGAACGTGGGCCAGTCACAAGAAATAGACTTCGCGACGTTCGGGTGCATCGTGAGTTGGGCGCGCTGAGTGAAACCGCCACACTTCGCGACCGACGCATCCCACAAGCGAAGGTCTCAATGTGACCGCACACCCTGCCCCGACGGACGCTATTTTCTGGCGAGTGCAGCAACTTGTTCGCACTTCTCGTACAGGGTTTCAGGGGCTAAGTCCGCCCCGTTGGCCCAAGCGATGGTGCCTCCTTCGATTCTTGCCTGCTGGAAGAAGTCGCGATCCTGGAGCGGAGTAAAAATGGGCCCACGTTGCAGGTATCCCGAGAAATCAATAACAGCGCTGGTGCCGTCATCAAAAACGATCAGGAAGGAATAGTCTGCTTTGTACTCAATTTGTTTGACGTCGTTGAGATTCCACATGGCTCACCTTAATCCAATGGGTCGATCTTCTTGATTTCCTTTCCCGCCTTCTCCCGCGCGACTCCCTTCTCTTCGCATGATCGGTTGCTTGAGTGAGCTTGAATAAACTGAAGCTGATCATCATCACTCATAAAAAGCGTCGGGAGGGGCCAGCGATTGAAACAGATTCGGCAGTTATCGAGACCATGGATTAAAGTCCAAAGAGTCTCTTGAGTCCCGGCCTAATTCAACTCAGAATTGTGCGGCGGCTTCCTGCGGCGGAAGGTTATGGCTTCGGACGCCGCGCCGCACGAATTCTGTATGTTGTTAGGCTGCTTCCCTTCCGGTCGCCACTCTACAGCAGACTATGGCATGGTATAGCGTGGCGCTGTATATCCCAGGCTGCATCGCTTACACAGCTATTCTTTCTCTAGTGGGCTGATGGTTAAGCACTCAATAATCGAGCTTTCCCTCAAACAGCATATCTCTAACTTTGAATTTCACATCTATATCTTTTATTTGTGTCTGTTTATCTACTTCACCCACGTTCTTCACATAGAGTTCATAACGCAGGCTTGTATGAAAGCGAAGTTCCATGGCCTCACTCAGTACTAAGGACTTTGCATCAACAGTTCGGGAGAAAACAAAAGCGGAGTTCCCACCGATGCGAAAATGAGACTTTGGATAGATGCGCTGCTTACCGTTGATCTCTAGAAAAGTCTTGCGCGCGTCTTCTTCCGACAAGGAGGAAACCTCTGGCTTAGCTGCAACACTGATAATTATGTATTTCTCATCAGAGCTATTGAGCGATTCGACCTGCCTGACTACTTCCTCACTATCAACTAACCTGGCTCGCCTGTAAGCCTCGAGTACCGGCTTGGCTGAAATGAATTGGATAGACACAGTCACATTGTCACCGAAGGGCGGCAATTTGGACAGATTTGGATTTGGGTAGCCGGGCATTCCAGAACGAGGGTTCATGTCTGGTTTTAGTGGATCGGGTCCCGATCTGAAGGATATCTCGGTCCTTTTCACCCACGGCGAATTTTCCAACAACTTTCGCGCATCCTCCTGGGACCATTCCGTGTATCCTTTTTTCTTCCACTGGCCCGAGGCAGTAAGTGAGCAAAGCAGTAAGGGAGTCAGTATAGCGTATCTCCATATTGGATTGGTTTGTTTCATCTTCTCTCCCTCCAGAGATATATCAAGGCAGGAAATCTAAGATATTCTTAATACCAGTCTGAATTAATAGATGCAAACTGAATCTGTTGCAATTCAGTAGGCCTTTATCTGAATGCCAGTGCGGGCTAACAAATTACGACCAATTTGCTGCAGCCGCTCGCGTCCAACGAATTTTTGGGCAGAGGTGCGTTCTAGCAAGGTTCGATATCCAACGTTGAGAACATCGCGGATGGCAGCCAGAGTTCATATTTTCGAGAAATGGGAATCATCGATGAACGAACCAGTGGAGACTTTTTCTCCACATAATTTACATTCCTTAAATGTTTCGTACGCGGGTGCGAGGTAAGCGAACCCGCTTGATGAATCAATGCCCGTTGGTGCTAGGCTGCCAAATCCACGCTCCTCTGAATGTTCTTTCCAATCGTGTTCCTGCCCGCAACGTGCACATAAACAACTCTTCCAAGTATGATTGGCGTTTCTCTTGCCGCCGCAATTTACGCATAGGCATCCGTCCCATTGATGCCCTTCTTCTCTGGTTCTCTTGCATTGCCGACAAATACAGGCGTTCCAGTCATGTCCTCTCTCCCTGCACGCTCCACAATGTTTGCACGTACATCGTTCTTGCCACGAATGTATACCGATTCTACAAAGGAGCGTCATATCATCCCCTCATTACAATGTCGTTCACGGAAGAGCAGCCCGCACAATGCGCGCTGCCCAATATGATTTATACAGGAACTGCGCTAAAAGTGTTATGCGATTTTCTTAATAACACCCGAAATCCGGGTCTCATTCCGAAAGCAACCTTAGGCAGGAAAGCTTACTTTGTCTAGTACGCAGGCACTGGTTGGTCCTCACCCTCTGATCATATTTCGCAAGATGAACCACACGTTAATCTGCTGCGACTTGTTAGACCTGCTACGCAGGCGTTGCAAAGGGATCGTTCACAATCCGTAGATCCGCGCTTGCCGCCGGGTCGTCGCGCAAGAGATGATGCTCCTGCGCAGGGAAGTACACTCTTGTGTACTCCTCGATTAGCACATCCTCGCTGAGCCCTTCCTGATTGCGCGCCATCGCTCGCCTTAGTGCCGTCTCGAAGCTGCATTCGATCCACACTGCCAGGTCGTAATAAGCTCGAAGCTCACGCCTCAGTAAAAAGATGCCTTCGACAATTACGACCTCGACACCCTCAGCATCAAACGACTCGACGTAGCGCTCGCCGCCAGGCCACCGCATCAGTTCAACCTGCACCGCTACCGATCCGCTCCGCTTCAGAGGCAGCACCACCAGTTCGAAGAGTTCATCGAGCCGAAACGCGTTTCGGTAGAAGTGCGGCCCCGGATCGATCGCGCTAAACCGAACACTCGGAGGCGTGTGCCATGCGTCCAATCCCAGAAGCATGGACTTTAGCCCTAACGATGTTAGTTCGCGGCAAAGGAGCTCCGAGAGGTGACTTTTGCCGGAGCCGTCGATACCGGAAACGCCGACGATCGCAGCACCAGGCTTAGCTACAGCAGTATGCGCGGCGAGCGCGGCGTCAACGACGGATTGAATATTCACTGTGTGCCTAAATGGGTTGCTGCCCATCGCAGCTTCAACTGCCGCCGGTCAGTGCTTTCTTCAGGTGGTCGGCCAATCGAATCGATAGCGTGATGATCGTGAAGGTCGGGTTCGAGATGCCGGCCGTTGGAAATACCGAGGACCCCGCGACATAAAGGTTATCGAGAGAATACACCTTGAGGTTTGAGTCGACCACTCCTTGCTTGGGATCATTCCACATGCGCGTGGTCCCGAGGTGATGTCCATTCACTACCAATTGGCTCTTGATAGTATCCCAGGGCGGGTAGGACACAGTGCCTTGGAGGTTGTTCACAGCCGTCTCGTATAGCTTCGTGGTCTTGTCATACGTCTGTTCGTCCAATGGACTAAGCTCCCAGGTGATCCTGGTCTGCCGCTGCAGAAACACCGGATCGACCTTATCGCTCAGCGTCACCCGGCTGTCGGGATTAGGCGTCATCTCGTAATAGTATTGGCCCCAACCATACCAGAACCAACACCTGCCAATCCCCTTACTGGTCTGCTCCGCATTAGGAATAAACCTGCCCGTCACCGTGACGCCGTTCGAATCCGTCCATTGCCCGGTGGGGGTTTGGCCGCCCATCAACCTGGCTTGATCATCATTGAGGTACGATGAAGCACTGATGACCGAGCTCTGCGTAAGCGGATGACACATGAAGTAGCGGCCAACCAGGTCGTGTTCGTTCCCGGCATTCGACAGCAGCAGTTGGCGAGCGTTGGCAACCGCTCCGCACGCGAGCACATAGACGTCGGCTTTGATGGTGAACTCGGTTGCTTTTTTTGGGGGAATGCTGGTGTCCATGCTGGCTACCGTCAGTTCCGTCACACTGCCTTGTTGGTGATTTATGTTGAGCACGCTGGCGTTCAGGATCACATCGACCGGGCTCTCGTCGATTGTCATTCCATCAAACTTACGGGTCGCGAAATTCAAGTCTCCGCCAATAAACTGGTACATCTCGACATCGAAACCATCGAGACTGGGGACTTCAGCTTGCAAGATCTTCGCCCAGTATTCAGCGCTGAAATTGTTCCCGAGATCGTAGTCCCCATGAAGTTTGCAAAGCGCGGACGCTTGATCGTAGTAAGGGTCGAGCTCGTCACGGGTGATGGGCCAGCCAGGAAAGTTGGGCCGCTCGGCTAAGTCGATCGGGTCCTCGGGCCGGGACTGGCCGCCCCAGTGAGTAGAGGTGCCGCCGAAGATACGCTCACGTTCCTTCGCGGGCTGGTTGTGTCTAACGTAGGGCAGAACGAGGAATTCACGCTCATTGGTTGCGAACAAGCCATCGGCCTCTCCGTTATACAGGAGAAACTTGTCCGGCCAACTGGCTTGCATATTAGACCCGTAATCACGGCTTCCTTCGATCAGGATGACTTTGATTTTTGCTTTTTGAAGCTGCCAAGCCGCAATGATACCCGCGGGGCCGGATCCAATGACGCATACCTGAGTCGAAAGCACCGTTCCGTTGGCGATGTCTTTTCCGTTTTTCTTGCTCATGGTGTCCCCCCGTTGATGTTTGTTAGGAGCGGTTCATTATACATCTTACAAAACAAGATGGGGAATGAATCTTACTGGGCGGGTTCAGTTGATCCTCAAATTGAACTTTGCGCGGCTGACCCCAGTCCAGGACTGCCGGCGCTCTACGGAATGCCGAAGGGTTGCACGAGAAAGTCGGTCGATCATGGTTGCAGTGGCGCAGCCGCCGCGCCGAAGGGCAGTCAGCCGCGCCAGCCACCCCGTTGTCTTGACACCCCGTTTTCACATAAGAGGGTTTTGCTTGACACAATGTGGCAGAGTGGAATACAAAATACTTCTCTGTCACCTCACCAGTTTGTGAACCTTCGAATACGGTTTTCGAATCGTTCGTCAAGGAGGACTAAACACATGTCAAAGGCATTCATTTCCGGCCTTGTCGTAGGCTTGGCTCTGCTTGCAGTCGTCGGCGTTGGAGCGTCCAAGCTACGTCAGAGGAATGCCGAGCATGAGAGGCAGCGCGCAGAGCTAACGGAATATCAATCGGAGCTTGCCGATGCGACGCCGGCTGAAGCTGGAGTATTGTCAGCGAGCCAGCGTATCCACAGCAGCCTCTATACAGACTACAAAAAGAGAAATAGGAATTTTACAATCGGCGAGTTCTTGGATTCTGCCAGAAGTTCAACGAAGATTGTTAAGTTCGATTTTCTTGTCGGACTAGGCCCGCTAATGGAGGCCGAGAAACCGGAGAGGTTTTTTGGCGAACTCGCGCGCAGTTCTGACGCGATTGTCCGCGGCCGAGTCGCGAACAAGGTATCTCAACTTACTGAAGATGATGGTTTCGTTTTCACCGATTACGATGTGGCAATAACCGAAGTCCTGAAGGACAATGTGACGGCTCCTCTTGGTGCGTCAATAACAGTCACATACCCCGGGGGTAAAGTTTTGCTTGACGGCATAATAGTGAAATGCCGAGATCACTACTTTGAGCCCTTACCTCTTAATCGCGAGGTTGTGTTGTTCTTACAGTCGGTAAAAGAAACCGGCGCCTATAAGCCAACCCGCTATTTTGGATCCTTTGAACTTGACGGGGCAATATTCAGAGCTTTGAGCGAGCAGGAGTTGCCGCCCGGTGTTCTACGCGGTGAATCATTCCTGCAGACTGTCAGGGCTGTCTCCAAATAAACCTAACACAAAGAACGGCGCATAAGAAGGAGGGACACATGGACAAGCGAGGCATCCTGAAGGCCGCCGCATTTCTCTTAGGCCTTTGTAGCAGCCCGCTTTTACTCATCGGCGTCTATCCGGGTTCACTATCCGAAGCCGCGTGTCCGCAGCCAGGACAGAATAATGGATGGTACGCCAACGCTGTTGTTTACTATACCACTACCGGGTTTGCCAATCAGCAAGAGCTGGATCAAGTAGGCGGAGGCGGAGCGTTAGGTAGTTGGAACTTTTCGAATATCAACGAGCTTAGTGCTCTTTACAATTGTTCAAGAGTTTACTTTTCCAATGCTTCGCAATCAGGGTTGTTCGTGATAAATACCGACCCTGGCTTCTTAGCCTCAAATCCTAAAGCGGCTGCGGCTACGGCGCTTGCTCCATCTGGTTATATTATCCAAGCAACGACAACTTTTTATTGGGACGCAAGATACTCTGGCTCGATTCGCGCGTGGAATCGAGATAATTCGTCCGGCTATTATGATTTCATACGAAAGGTCATGCTCCACGAAATTGGTCACACGATGGGGCTTTACCACTTGAACCAGGTTACCCAGAGTCCTTTGCAAAGCGTAATGAATTCTTATGGCGGACCAAACGATACTCCCGCTAATATGCCTATGGACCCGCAGCCATGTGATACTAATGCGGTGCGAAGCATCGCGCAGTATCAAAGTAATTGCGGGATTGCCAGTGGCGGAGGAGGAGGCTGCATTAATACCTGTGGGGGAGGAGGCGAGACCAAAAGCTGTGATCCTAGCTGCAATAGCTGCTGCGACAGTCCAATACTCATAGATGTCCTTGGCAACGGATTTAATCTGACCGATGCGGCTGCCGGTGTTAACTTTGACATCAACAGCAACGGCAGGCCTGAGCGCGTGGGCTGGATCGCTGCCGGATCTGATGATGCTTTTCTGGCCCTTGACCGCGATGGAAACGGAACCATCGACAATGGCAGAGAGCTGTTCGGCAATTACACAGTGCAGCCGAGGTCAGCTACTCCTAACGGGTTTCTTGCGCTTGCCCAATTTGATAACAACAGAGACGATGTGATCGACAGCCACGACGAGATCTTCTCTTCGCTTCGGCTATGGCAGGATACAAACCACAACGGCATTTCGGAAGCCAGCGAATTGTACACGCTACCGGAGTTGGGGGTTTCTGCCATTTCCTCAACCATAGATTATCAAGGCGAATCGATGAGAATGGTAATCAATTCCGCTATCGGGCGAAGGTGTATGACACGCGCGGCGCACATCTTGGCCGCTGGGCTTGGGACGTCTTCCTCGTCAAACAATGATAATGAGTTTGGCAGCACTGCACCATCGCGGCTGCGATGTTCGACAAACTCAAGGTACACGTCAACACTCGATCGCGCGCTCCGGTCAGCTTGTCTTTAGTAATGAATGACCGCGGTGTAAAAGTCATTGAAATCGGACACCGTCGCACCCGGGCTCGCGGACAGAGTGAGTGTGTGCTGGCCCTGTTTAAGCTTAATCGGAATGTAAGCCGGTACGACCGCCCGGTGGGTAGCGTTTGCGTTGGAAAAGATTTGTGCAGTCCCAACCGCTTGACCGTCGAGCGCAATCGCGATTCCAATCATTGTGTTCACAGTCTGCGTCCAAACCGATCCGTTGATTTCTAAATGCATGGGCTGGTCGCCGAGAGCGTTGAAAGTAGCCGTTATCGGTAACGGCCCCGCCTTACTAATGATCACTTGTATTGCCATCTTGATCTCCTTCCATCGTTGAAAACTTGAACAGTTCTAAAGAGTGTTAACGCGCCGGCAACTTATTCCATTCGCGTCATGATTGTCAATAGTGGAGTCATCACCGAGGATGAGCTTCGACAATATTTCCTCGCGATCAAGCCATCAAAACGGCAAGAAGTACTCGCTGGCGGGCTCGGCCATCGCCAGCCCGCCGAAGCAAGCTACTATCTTCGCGACATACAGTCTCAACACGAGATCGGACTACTGCTGCAGACCTTCGGCTATCCATTCAGCCAGGTGGGAAAGTATTACGAGAGCATCTATTTATTTCGAAGCGGCCAGCATTAGAGTGGCGTCTTATTGGAATACGATTTTCACTACCGTGCTGACCGATGTCGCTCTACCACTGACGAGGTATGGAGCAAACCGCCAAGTTCGTAGTGTTTGCTCAAAGCCCGGCGGAACATCAGTCAAGGGAATCACGTCGACAACGTGACCGGCTTCATCAATCTGCAACGCTGCCATAACAGCTTCCCCCGCGGAGCCATTCTTCGGTGAGTGCTTCTCCAGGACCTGCAGCTCTGAAAAGGACACGCCACGATAATCGCCTTCACGCAAATGCTGTAAGGCGCCGCCAAATCCAGCTAAGGCAAGGCCAGCGCGCGAGATCGTACCGGAGAGGTTAGATGAGCCTGTGAACCACTCTTGATTATGCAGTGAGATGGGCTGTTTTATCGTCGCTCGCAGAATAGTCTTGCCGTCGGCAATCACGCAAATGCGAGCACGCGCTGGCGCCTCGATATCAAGAAACACCATGTCGGTCGTGAGTGAGGTGCGCATAAACGTGACCACGTTCGGCGTCACTGACAGCGCGGATTCATCAAGCGATTGTCCCGGCCCAATCGGCTCAGATACGATCACGCCTTGCAGCCGGGCGGTCTTGCTGAGTGTGCCCGCGGTGGCGGAAACCTGTGACCCGGCTGGGCGAATATTGATGAGATCACCGGCTTGCAGACCGTTCAGCCGAATCGTGAGATTAGCTTGAGAAACCTTCGATCTGCTGACGAACACAGCATCGGCACTCTTTTGCAGAAGTCTTCCATCACGCTGACTTGCTTGTGCTATTGCGCCGCTAATCGCCAGCAGACACAGAGCGATTGAAATACTCTGACGTTGTATTCTGTTCATTGAATTCTAATTGCGCTTTCCATTACTCGCGCAGGAAAAACACATCCCAAGCCCACCGGCCTGCTTGCTTGCCGTGAGCGTCGTAGACCTTTGCCCGATACTTGAAACTATTACCGTATCGATCAGTTCGTTTCGACTCTTTGTAATCGAGGCTAATTGCGTAAACGCCAAGCTCCGGCAAAGGATGGAGCTCACTAGCTTCTGATACACCGTTGTGGTTTGTGTCCTGCCATAGACGAAGTAACGGGAAAATCCTGTCTTCGCCATCAATCTTGCCATCCCCATTACCACCGTTTTCAGGCTTATCATATTCAGCAAGAGCAATGAAACCATTGGGTGTAGATGAGAAGGGCTGCGGTGTCTTATTGCCGAACAACTCAGTACCGTCATCAATAGTGCCGTTATTGTTGCGGTCGAGTGCGAGGAATGCGTCATCACTGTTAGGTGCGGTCCAGGAAACCTTATGAGGGGTGCCTATGTCGCTAAGGTCAAACATCACGCCTGCCGCCAGATCTGTAAGCTCAAACCCATTGCCTGAGATGTCGATCAATATCGGACTTACACAACAACTATTACAGTCCGGCTCGCAACTTCTGGTTTCGCCACCGCACAGATTTACACACACGCCTCCGCTTCCTCCGCCTGAAGTTTGAGATTGTACAACGATACTGACGTTGGCAGTTTGTGGTGCAATCGGCGTAGCACCGGTGGCGCTATCGAGTCTGAATTGGAATGTAACGGTTCCTGTATTCGAATTGTTACTGTTGGTGCTCATGGTAAACGTATAATTTGTCGCTACGCCGTGGCCAGTCAATGTTTTGGTCTGAGTTCGACTAGAAGGGGAAATCGAGTATCCAACGGCGCCAGGGTTGCCGAAGTCGAGGAAATCAACCTTTGCTGTGGCTGTGTCTGGGACATCTGCCGTGGTTACAACCGCTACTGTAAAATTAACAGAATCATTCGACGCATAAATGGCCTGCTTACTTTGCGACGTAGCACCTAGAGACACGTTAGCAACAAAGCTTTTATGTGCAAAGGAACTCGTGCCAAACAGGACTGCGCAAACAGAAAGCAAAAACAAGAAACTCAAGGCTAATACTTTGATGCGGTTTGACATTGCAGAACCTCCCAATTGCAAAACCAGGGAAGAGCGGCTTCTTCTAAGAACTCAAGCCCAACAGGACAGTATGTCAACTTACTGCTCGTGTATATCACATCTACAATATTGGATCAATAAAATAGTTAGGCGTCGCAAGCTTTTTTCTTTGCTTAACCGGGGCGCGACAGTCGAGCTGCGTAACCCAGCCACCGCTGGATACGTGGCTCCGTCAATGCGAGAGTTGAATGAAGGAGAACACGCTGAACAAGTGTTCCCGGCTTTCAAGCTTGTATGAGCAGCCGCGCGAGAAGAAGCAGCCAACCAGAACCACTTAATCGATCGCGATCAATCCCGCGGCTCTCTTTCGCGATCCTATCGCAAGTAAGATACAGTCCACGTCGTAAGATACGGTCCCTGTTTGTTCTTGCAACGTTCGTGTTGTTTGATACAATTCGGCGCGACAGACAGATAGTGAATCGCCCGAAGAGCGATAGGTAAATCTAAGTTCCCCGTGTCGCTTATGGCTTAGGCTTTGTATCTAAGCACTAGCAGCAGCGCGGCAAGCACGAACAGCGTCTCCGAACCCAAATCAACAGGTCGCTTTTGACTAGATTCATCCGACACAGGACGGCTCAATTGGCCAACGGGTTGTTCGCCGGGGTCACAAATGCACGCAGCAAAGCTGCCACATTCGCACCATCCACCTCCTGGCATACTGTGTCCCGCAAACACTGGAGCGCACAGAAGGAACGTGATGAACACCGACGCGATTAAACGTTTTCTCACGGCCTTATCCTCCGCGGTTGAAGTCGAACGCGGGCAATTGTATCAACTGATACAGTCCGCCGAAGCAAGCTACTACCTTCGAGACATAGAATCTCAACACGAGATTGGGCTGCTGCTGCAGTCCTTCGGCTATCCATTCAATCAGGTGGGCAAGTATTACGAGAGCATCTATCTATATCGAACCGGGCAGTTCACCAAGGCGAGAGAGCTACTCGCGAGCGTAGCCGACTCCGCCCCGGCGCGGTATCGCTCCAAAGCTTTGCTTTCCTTGAGCGCTGTTGAGCACCACATAGGACGCTTTGAAGAATCGCTGAGACTTCGCCTGCAGAGTTCATCATGCGGCGATCCGGTGACCTTTCTTGAAGCCCAGCGGGGTATCGCGATGTTGCGAAGCGTAGAGGGCGATCACCGGGCAGCCGTGCGCGACCTCGAGCGGCTTATGCCACTAGCCCATCTAATCGGCAAACGCGGCCATCCTTCTTATTTTGCCTTCTTGAATAGCTATGCCTTAGAACTGTCAGAGGGCGGGAGAAATGAAGAAGCGGGACAAGTAGGAAATGTCGTAGCGGCAAGCCCATTCATTAGCCGCTATCCGGAATGGCAAGAGACCGTGTCGGAAATCGAGTCAAGACGAAAACGCCGGTCCTTCATTGCGGTAGCCTCGGGGCATAAACCCAAACCGATTCGTGATCGAAGGATTCAGACAGTGATAAAGTTCATGAAAGCCAATCTCCAACGCAGAGTTTCCTTGGACGAATTTGCGGCCGTGGCGAAGCTTTCCAAATCACACTTCATTCATCTGTTCAAAACCGAGACCGGACTTCCACCGGGAGAATATTTGATAAGACTGAGAATAGAGAAAGCGCGTGACCTTCTGACGGCCGGTTCATTCAGCGTAAAAGAGGTCATGGCATTGGTAGGCTACGGTGCTAAGACCAATTTCGCACATCTCTTCAGAAGATATTATGGCTTCCCGCCTTCCGAGTACGGGAAACGTGCTCTCGCTCCCATTGAGAGCGCCGAGTAAACTGCCCGCCCTTGCTAAGCGGAGTTGTCAACAAAACGTTAGAACCCTCAATAGCCTGCGCTCGCCGTCGCTGCGGTTGGATCCCCAGGAAGCTTCGCGAAGCTTGCTTTCTCGCTTCCTATGGGTCTGGGAAGTATGATGACGGTTGATTATTCAGCGACTTCTCAATCTGCGTGTCCCACGCCTGCTGCGCGGTCTGGTCCTGGCTATGATGGGTGCCCGGAGGGTCGCCGTGCTCGCGGTCGTATTCCCGTTGCTTGGCGTCGCACGCATTTAGATGATCCTTGATCGCTCTGGTTACATCGTCCTCGATCTTCTTCGTGACCTTCTTCGCGAGGTCTGCCAAGGCGGCTTTTTCGGCTTCGGGCTGCGTTGCGGCTGAACCTTTGCCCTCGAGTCCTCCGAGCAGGTCCTTCAGCTTCTTGTCGAGCTTGCGGCGGTAGATCTCGCAGATGTTGAAGTGGCCCTGCTCGTGATGCAGCGTTTGGTCGCTCTTCTTCGTCACCCAGGATTGCTTGCGAACAAAGACGGCTCGCGTCTTGATCCCCTTCCTGGCTGTTGCGTCCCAACTGCTGGTTCGGCTGTTGAACTCGCTCTTTACGTCATCGGAGATGTGCCAGTTGATTTTGCAAAACGTCTCGGCGTCGTCCTTTGGCGCATTCGGCACGGGTCCCTGAAAGTCGGTCCAGGCGAGCGCGTGATCTCCATCAGACCAGGCCTTTACTCCGACCGTCTTGATCTTGATCGTGACCTTGTTCGTAGCAGTGACCGTACTCTGGTTCGGCGGTGCGAAGGTTGCGGTGGCGACGATAACGACCTCGAGCTCCTGGTCGGCTTGGGCCTGGTCGGGCGAGAAGGTCAAATTTTGTGCGACGCATACCCGGTCGCCCGGGAAAGTCTCGGTCGGCGAACCCGCGAACGAGGTGTTCGACGCTGACCCGGCGCCAACGCTGAGCTTGACTTTGCGCGTAAAGATGTTGTCGCAGGCCGACACAGGGATCGTAAGCGGGGCAAGTGGCGGCACGTAGATCGAGAACTCTTGGCGGTCTTTCGGGGTATCGATGTTGACGTGTTCCTTTCCTTGAGCCAGGGCGGCTGGCACGCTCGCACCGAGCGCGAACAGGGCCACGACCACTGCAGCAATAGCGGTAAAGACTGCACTTGGTCTTCTCATTATTGCCCTCCCTGTCTTGCAAAGGTTGCAAGGCTGTCTTCTTTAGTCGAAGGATTTGTTGCCGAGTATCCTCTCTAAGTATTGGTGAGCCTCTTTCGTTTGACAACTTGATCGACTCCAAATCAGTCTGAATGGAAAGCATGAAGCTCTTGCTATTCGCTCGATCGTCAGCGGACCAGTTCTGGAATATCGAACCTTCACCGACGGTGTTCTGCGGTTGTATTTTTGGCAGAACGAAAGGAAATACGGCCGTCACGAGAATGTACGTTAGGAGAGGTAGTCCCGACACAAGGGTGTGCCGCGCCCTCGCAGAATCAGAAATCGTGGCGTCGTCTACGAGCCCGAAGTTCGGGATAGAAACATAGGCACCGAGCGCATAGCCCAAGATTATTTTCAGAACCAAGCCAGGCTGCTGCCACTGGATGAGACCATAGACTAGCAATCCAACAATAGCACCCCAAAGCACACAGAGCGGCACAGCAGCGGCAGCCGGTACCGTGTAAAGAATTGCCTTGGACAATGCCCAGCCCACCTTTCTGCCAACATACATTCCCACTAATGCAAGAAAGAAGAAAAGCATCTCAATCACTCAGTGCTCTCAGAGTGACTCTGCATTCGGCACCTACCGTTTGACTTGACCGGGTGCCGCAATTAAGTCCAACTTTCGAGTCACAATCAAGTTAAAAGAACGCGCGACCCGCGCTCTGGTCCAGTGAATTATTCTCCAGCGTCTCCGCGGAGACCGTAAAACTGGTGAAGCACTGCAACTTCGATCGGGTTTCGAATGACGCACCACGCAAGCCGCAATTCGGCGGTCGATTTGAAGCCCGAAATCAAGCTTAGGAGGCCATCAAGGAAGTTTGCCCGAACAGCACAACGTTGCAAAGCATTGCGTTGGGTGTACTGGTCATCCCATTTCGACAATTGCTCTGACGCGACGACGCGGGGAAGATACCATCCAAGGAGCGGTCTCCTGACACCGACTTTCGCCGAGGCAGTGCCGACACTGATCACAACTTGCTCGCCCGATGGAAGAATGAGAAACGCTGCGCGAGCATCCGCGTACGATAGAAGCTGCGAACCATTCTTCAGACAATGCCATCTTGCCGTCGTTTCATCCATAGTGTTCCCGCGAGAAGCGCCGCATAACGACCGGCGTAACCGGGCCGCCGCGTAACACCCCGAGAAACCATGCGAAATCCGCTTCGGCGGCTCCGATTCACGCCATTGTTAGACGCCGTTGGAGGTAAGTGATTATGTCAGAAAAATATCTTAGTTCCGCATCTAGGGCAAAGATGTATCCACCTTTTCCCTTCGCCAATTCTTTGAAGTATAGACTTCTTTTTGTCTTCATAGCATTTGGTACAAATATAGTGCGGCGGCTCACCCTGTCATTGTCTTTCTTATTCGCGTACCCGAAGATACCACCGGGAGCGATTTCTGTAAGAGTATATTGTTCGGCTGTCGCCTTCCAGTTTTCGATCTCAACAATTTCTTGTTCAAGCTCGTGGTTTCGGCGCAGCAAATCTTGATTTTGCGCTTGGACGCTGAAAATCGTCGCTTGCAGATCAAGTATAACCGTGTTTAGTTCAGCAGCCTTTTGAGCAACGTCTCGATCTTTTTTACTTTTGGCGGCAAGGGCCACAAATTCGGCCACCGTTTTAATGCTTGTTATGGCAGTTGTGATCTCCGCGTACATTCTTGCTCCTTTCGACCTTGAGCACTATGAAGGATTCCATTTGTGTGCCCATCCTGACCCGAAGCAGAGAAGGCAACGATCAAAGGGAGTCTTGAATCGGGTGTCTGTTCCTGTGCCTTTGCATCCAGCGCATTGTCTGGATGGTTGCGCGATGAGAACGCTGCCATGTCCGAGACAGGCGGAACAAGGTCGGAACGGGCCGGCTTCACCGAGATCGGTTTGATCTCTATCTTCACCGGAGCCGTTGCACCATTGGCAGATTTCAGTTCCGTAATTCGTTGGTGGGGGTTTACTCATGTTACTCCTTTCGCGCTCTACCTATCCTCTGTGTACTTGGTCGCAGGGGCGGCGACTGGGGTCAGCCGAACATGACGCTGTTGTAGTCTACTTCGTGCCATCGGCGTAGCATAGGTCGCGCACGCCTGGCGCCACGAGCCATAATTTGATATTTCGGTGCGTACAATCGTCAGGAACTCTCCAACATTCGCACCTGCATAGACTGCATGACCCGATACCTGATCTACAGGAATCACCCGATCTCTTCGCAACTGATAGCCTGTCAGTAAAAGAAAGCCGTGCGTTTCTCCAGTCCGTTTAACAAAGAGAACATATTTTCGATTTGGTTTCAAAAAACCTTGGCCCGACATTCTATAGACTTGTATGTGTCCAGAGGCAAATTGCACTCCACCGCCTTCCCTTACAGCAGTGAACGTAGAACCAGAAACAAGCGACAAATTGGTTTTGTCGCTGAACACTTCGTCAACCACGATGGCGTATTCTGAATAGACGCTGGTTTGTCCTGTTGATAAATGAGCCTCAGCTTTTGCTACTGTTCCGACAATTACAGCGTCGCTTTTTTCCATCGGGAGCGCGGGCAATCGTTCTATCCAGCTCTCAGACTCAGTGATATCCGTGATCTCCGGCATTTCCGATATTGACTTGTCATGAGCGTTGCTCATTTGCTTTTGTTTGCCAGTTGCTTCTGTTTCGAACTTCACCACCGGCACCTCTTCCTTCTCAACGTTCTTTTTTGGCGTCTTCTCCTGCTTGACTGTTGCTGGGGCTTGTACAGTTGTCTCTTGACCGGGAGACCTCATCGCAGTGACTAAAGAGACGACAGGCAGAACAAGGATAAGCGTTGCGATCGGCACATATTTGAGCATTGGTTGATCTCCTACTTAAGCTGACGAGAAAAAACTATCATATCAAGCAGCACTGGGGAAGCACGGGACCCACGTTCGTTATGTTGCTAAGATCACTTGTTATTTGCTCCTGCTGATTTTAAATCCACCTTCTGCCTGGCGCGTCTAACCGTTCGCGCGACCGAGCGCGCGTGTGACAGTCAAGTTCATGTCAACACTGGATTGCGCGCTTCGGTCCACACGGCGGTTGGGCGCGATGAATGAAACCGCACACGTCGCGCCCGACGCATCGCAAAACGAACTTCTCAATGTGATCGCAACGCGCGGCCGCTTTGCCCAGCAAGAATGACTTCGACATGACGGTGCTTCAATCAACCGTGAGCTGCGATGTCACCACAGCCCCGCGAGAACGACGCTTTCGAATCATCCACGCTGTGACTGTAGCACTGGTATTGACGCAAACTTGTACTCGGGATAGCGCTGCAATTGATATATAGCGACCGCCGGTGTGTGTGGTTGTTAGACGCCGTTCTCGTTTCTTACGCACTTTCCTATTGCCCTGGTGAAGGAACAACCTTCCAAGTGAGTCTACAATTGTCTCCTCGCACCAGCGCCTCTACGCGGAATATCGCATACGAATCTATCTTGCCGTTGTTCGTATGGACTAAATAGATATGACCCTCTAATGCTTTTACCATTTGCCCAACTGGCGAAAGATTTATCTTTCCACCAGAAGTATCTATAGTGACAGGTTCTGATTTCCCCTCATCAGTAGGGGGTAAGGCAGGAAGTACCGGAACTCTTGATACTTCATACCATTCCAGTTTGCCTAAGTCCTTAATCTGACTACGATGTTCGGTCCTCCATCGGACACTAAACCAATCTTTATCCTCGCCAAGCTCCATATTGCCATAGAGTAAATCATAATCATTCCCCTCGCTCTGAGTGCTCGGCTCTCCCCTGACCCTCTGTGCTCTCGCTCCCATTGCCAGTGCCGAGTAACCGCCGCGCTTGCTAAGCGGAGTTGTCAACTATGTTGTTGCCCCATTGGCCTACGCTCGTCGTTCTCTGGGAAGGCGAGACCGGCTCGGATGTCCTCAAAGGTTAACGCCGGATGAATCGTCTAGAATCTCACCCTCACTCACTCCAAGCTACCAAAAGCACGACTTCGGAGAGCCCGGTAGAAGCGTTGTGGTGCCAGTGTAGCGTACGGCAATCTGATGGAGTTCGCCGGTTCGGTTCTGGGTGTAATAGCTATAATCTAAGACGAAGCCATGCCAGCCAGCATCCCACCAGTAGCGATCTGCCCGCCCACTGAAAACTACGTGATTGTCTATCAATAGATCAATAGACACTGGCGTATTCGGCACAGATGCATCTAATGCCCAGCCGCTAACCTGTGTCATCTCACAATTGATATCTAGGGCGCTCTGATAGTTTGGTACTTTCCCTGCTAAGATAGCTCTGCCAATATCTTTTTGTTTTCTCAGATCAAAATTAACCGAACCAGTTATGTTTTCACCGGGGATGTCCGGCCAGACAAATACGCCGAGAAATATTGCCTCGGGATCCTGGCTGGCAAACAGGTACCACTCTTGCGCAATTTTATCCATGTCATAGATTGTCGGCGCAATCGAAGTATGCGGATCCGAGTAGAACCCATCCATCACGTAAGCTATTCGCTGCGAGATCTGCTTTCTTAATTTTAGCGCGCTCATGCTGTTCTTGAACGACACGTCCAAATTTGGATGAATGTAGTATTCGAAGATCCCGACCCAATCCAGGTTACTTGGAAAGCTAAAGGGCTGCCCCCGCAAGTATGCGGAATATATGCTCTGAGAGTCGTCAAAAGCCATGGTCGCAATGTCCGGGTATCGCTGCTTTACCAGACTCGTCGCCACCTGGATATCTGCTACGGGTATTCCTCTCAATGTCTGTTCAGTGATGATAGAAAACGCGAGTATGTTGCTGCTGTTTAAGACAGAACCATTCATACTGGTCCATTCATTCCATCGGGCGATGTAACTCTGATCTCCGCGCAACGCTGAGCAAAGATGCCAGGTGCCAAATCCGTTAGTCGAATCGTCCTGACACCACAGGACTTTTCCCAGATCAATGATGGCGCGCATTCCATGGTTCTTTATGGCCGTAACCTGAGCAGTAATCGGGACGCCATATTCGCCGGTGATATACGAGAAGTTTGTATATGAACTTACCTGATTCAAAGCTTCATCGTTGTCTGGACCTAGGTAGCCGAAATACTTGATCGGCTGTTGGGATTGCTGCGTTAGCACCGTTGTAGGAAACAGGGTGCCTGCTATTAAGATCATTGCTGCAAAAAGTCGTCTTTTCATTGTACCCCTCCAACGCTATGGATTCAGTTTTACTCTAACGAAACTTGTTTTTCAGAGGTGAAAGTCATTGTCCTGATGATGAACTAAGGTTTATTCATACTTGGGTCAATTTCTTTCACTCCGAACCACCTTACCTCTGCTATTAATAGACGAACTTTAACGCGGGGGTAATGCAGATATCTTAGCGACAACATAAAATGAATGACGTATTACGTTTACGCTGACCGTCAGGTTTGCACTTGTACCTGCCGCGAGTTTTCTAATCTCACCTGGGTGAAGAGAAAAGCGACCGCACACGAACTCAAGTAATGTTAAGAAACTCGTTTGGCGAGATCTCTTTGACGCTAATGGAGCGAGTACGCTGCAACAACGACGGAATAGCTGCCCTAACGCGCAGAATCCCGAGGGGCGCGAGTAGCATTGAAGGAACCAAAGGACAATCCCGCGGTTTCCGAATTTGGGTCAACAGTTCGATAAGAGGGCGCTCAAGGGTAACGAAGCCAAAGCACTACAGACTCGTTTTTTGCGCCCGTTCTAATGCTGTTGTTAGACCGCTTTTTCTATTGCTGTAGATCTAAGTCTCTACTTGCAATGCGCTACGCAAGTGCGGTAGACGGAAATACACTTCTTATCATTGTCACCGTTCAGCGTCGCATCGAGAATACATTGAAACAGCTTCTGCTTGCAGACGTCCACGCAAACAGGATCGACTGTTTTCTGTGCGGATGAAACGAAGGTGTTTGAAATATTTGGACCAAACATTAACAAAGAGGCTATTGTGAGTGGGGCGACGCGAAGCATCCTCTTTCTCATAGTTTTCTCCTGATGGAAAGATCTGTGTGTGCCGAGTTGTTGTCCCGGATTCAACCTGGGCAAGCAGTTGAGAGAGCCAGTTTTCCGGTCCGGCATGACGCCGATGAAGATATATCTACTAATTCTTTGATGTCAACACAGCCCAGTGCGCTTGGCTACATTGCGGTCCAACGCTTCGCATCCAGCGAGCCTTCAATTTCTGATCATGTTTCGCAAGATGAACCACACATTCGCCGGACGCTCGGCCAAGCGGCGCATGAAATACGGATACCAGTAGCGCCCATAAGGCACATACACTCTCAATCTATATCCGTCGCGCACGAGCTGCTCCTGCAAATCGCGCCGTATGCCGTAGAGCATCTGAAACTCGAACTTGTCCGGCTCGATGTTTTGCTCGTTAACAAATGCGCGGGTCGCTCGGATGATGTTCTCATCGTGAGTCGCGATCCCGTGATAGATGCCCGAGGTCAGCAATCGTTTCGTGAGCTTGATGTAGTTTTCGTCAACGTCGTCCTTTTTTGGGAACGCGACGGACGCCGGCTCCTTGTACGCGCCTTTGCATAATCGAATTCTCGCGCAGAGGTTGAGCAGTTCCTCGACGTCCTCTTCAGTTCGATAAAGGTAAGCCTGAACGACGATGCCGACGTTATCGAACTCGCTTCTCAATCTGCGAAAGACTTCGAGCGTTCCTTCGGTCTTCGACGAATCTTCCATATCGATGCGCACGAAGTTGTCGTAGCGCCGCGCCGCTTCGACGATCGCCCGTGTGTTCGCGTAGCAAAGATCGCGGCTGACATCCAACCCGAGCTGGGTGAGCTTGACCGAGACATTCGAATCAAGATTGTTTTGCTGAATTCCGTCAAGCACTCGAATGTACTCGGCGACTTCATTGTGGGTTTCGGTTTCTGAAGTAATCGACTCGCCGAGATGATCAAACGATGCGCGGATGTTGTTTTGATTCAGGAGACGAATTGCCTGGACGGCTTCTTCGAGCTTCTCACCCGCGACGAATCGCGCGGTGACTTTGTTGAACGCATTGAATCGAGTGAGGAACCTTTTGAAACCTTCGCTGGTGGAAAGGTACAGGAGAACTGATTTCATCACCGTTGATCTGGACGGGCCCGAGGTTCACACGCGCGAACAAGGCTCCGATCACAACGAAGTCGGAGCCACTTCCTCGGTCGTGTACGCTTCAATCACGTCGCCGGTCTTCACGTCCTGAAAACGTTCAAGCGAGAGGCCGCATTCGAAGCCCTGCTTCACTTCGCTGACATCGTCTTTGAATCGCCTCAACGAATCGACTTTGCCTTCAAAGATCACGACGTTGTCGCGAAGGATGCGAGCCGTAGTCCGCTTTATTGTACCGTCGGTCACATAGCAACCCGCGACCTGACCCACTTTCGGCACTCGAAAGACCTGGCGTACTTCGGCGTGACCGGTGATGACTTCGCGCTTGGTTGCTTCGAGCAAGCCGAGCATCGCGTTGCGAATCTCTTCTTCGATTTTGTAGATGACCGTGTGAAGACGAACGTCTACGTGTTCGCTTTCGGCAATTTCGCGAGCGCGAGTCTCAGGCCGGACGTTGAAGCCGATGATCACCGACGCGCGGTTCATATCGTTAGCGGAAGCGGCGGCTAGCATCACATCGGATTCGGTGATTGCGCCGACGCCGGAGCGGATGATTCGAATCTTGACTCGTTCGGTTGAGAGCTTGTTGAGCGAATCGCGCACGGCTTCGACTGAACCCTGCACGTCGCCCTTCAGAATCACCAGCAGTTCCTTGACTTGATTCTTGTCTGAGAAAAGCTGTTCGAGTCCACGCGCCGATGTGCGCGCGATTGCCGCCTGGCGCGCCTGAAGTTGTCTCTGAGTTGCGATGTGCTGCGCCTGCGACGGATCGCTGACGACCTGCATTTGATCGCCTGCGAGCGGCACGCCCTGCAACCCGAGCACTTCGACTGGAGTTGACGGTCCGACTCGATCGACCGGGTGGCCGCGGTCGTCGAACATCGCGCGAACGCGGCCGAATACCTGTCCGGCGATAAACGAATCGCCGACCTTCAAAGTGCCTTGTTGCACGAGCGCGGTCGCGACGGCTCCGCGTCCGCGATCGAGCTTGGCTTCAAGCACCACTCCGCTCGCAAGCCGGTCGGGATTCGCTTTGAGCTCGAGCAAATCAGAAGTCAAAAGAATCATCTCGAGCAGCGAGTCCAGGTTTTGCCGCTTCTTGGCCGAGACTTCGACCATAACGGTTTCGCCGCCCCAACCGTCCCACACCAGACCGCGGTCGCCGAGTTGTTGCTTGACTCGATCGGCCTGCGCCTCGGGCTTATCGATCTTGTTTACGGCGACGATGATCGGAACTTCGGCTGCGCGCGCGTGATCGATGGCTTCAAGCGTTTGAGGCATCACGCCGTCATCGGCCGCGACTACCAGCACGACTACGTCGGTAACACGCGCGCCGCGCGCGCGCATCATCGTGAACGCTTCGTGGCCCGGCGTGTCCAGGAACACGATAGGCCGTTTCTTTTCCGGATTGTCGGGATCGGCAACCTCGACCGAATATGCGCCGATGTGTTGAGTGATCCCGCCTGCTTCGCCTTCAGCTACCGCGGTCTTGCGTATCGCGTCGAGAAGCGAGGTCTTGCCGTGATCGACGTGACCCATCACAGTGACCACCGGGGCGCGTGTAACCGTTCCTTCATCTCCCGCTTCGATGAATTTTTCTTCTTCGGCGTCGCTGATCATCTCTTCGAAGGGGATGAACGTAGCTTCGAAGCCAAACTCTTTTCCTATCTCCGTGGCGATGTCCTGATTGAGGGTTTGATTGATCGTGGCCATCACACCGCGTTGGAGGAGCAACTGAACGACGTCTTTCGGCTTGACGTCGAGCTTCTCAGAGAACTCTTTGACGGTTGTGCCTTCGATAAGCCTTAGCGGGCGGAACTCGGTGAATACGGGTTTTGCTTTCGGCTGCATCACCGAACCCGGGCCGCGCATATGGCGAGGCAGGTCAACGTGTCTTCCTTCTTCGGGCCCGAATTCGCCGGGTCCGCGTTTGCCTCTGCGAGTACGCTTACGAGGCCGGCCGGTATCTTGCGGAACATATGTGGTGCGAGGCCGTGCTGCTGGCGGACCCGTTTCTGTTGCTACTCCACCCTCTGCAGCGCGAAGTCCTCCGGTTGCTCCGCCGTAGGAAGGTCTTAAGGTTCGAGCAGCGGGCGGCGGCGGTGGCGGCGCGCCGGGTATCGGTCTCATCACGCGAACCGAGCTCGACGGCCGCGGCGGCGGTGGTGTACCCACGCGCGGGGCTGGCTCGGGCTGAGCTTCTTCCACCGGTTCCGCGGCGGAGTCTTGCTGGGTGGTTCCGGAGACCGCTTCGGCCGGAGGTGGCGGCGCGGCCTTGAGTACGCGAATCTTTGGTTTTGGCGGTTGCGGCGTCGAGGGTTCAGCGGCCGAGGGCACTTGTTCTTCTTGTGCTATTTCCGTTGCAGGAGTGGCTTCGGCCTCTAGCTCCGCGGCGGCTTCAACAGGCTCGACGACCTTAGCATGCTTGACCAAACGCGGGCCGACCTGGGGCGCCAGTTTCTTGGGAAAGTACTTCTGCCGAATGCGATCGGCGACTTCGTGCGGCACTGTATTCGAAGGCACACTAACGTCAATGCCTTCACGACGAGCATCCTCGATAACTTTTTTGTTATCCAGCTTCAGCTCTTTTGCGAGATCGTAAATCCGTATCTTTTGATGAACTGTTGCCATACTTGATCTGATTGCTTCTTCCGGCCCACAGTGGCCGGTTCACCTCATGACTCCGAAGTTTCCATTCACCCGCGATCATCTGATTCTTCGCCGACGGGTGTTTCTTCGATTGCCGGCTTCTCCGCCGAGTTATCGACTGCTGCTTCAGTGCCATCGACCGACGGAGCTGATTCCGATTCTGCTTCCGCAGGCTCCGCGCTGAGAGTCTCTGTACTGGAGGTCTGTTCTCCGGGCGATTCGTCCTTGCCCTCGATCTCAGTTGCCGTAACGGCGACCGGCTCCTCTTCAGCCGGAGCTTCAGAAGCAACCGCCTCTTCGGCGGTTGTGTCATCCACGGCGCCGATCTCCTGAGCCTCAAGCGTGGCAGGTTGTAACAACTCGCCGACCGCTTCGTCCGCGGCAGCCTCGGCGGCATCGCTCACGACCTGAGCAGCTTCACCGATCTCGGCCTCAACCTCGGTGCCGGCTTCGGCCGCTCTGGCGGCGGCGTCTTCTGCCTCCCGAGCCTCGCGCGCTTCACGCGCGTGTTTCTGCGCAAGCAGGCGATGAGACCGCTCGAGTATCTCGTTGGCCTGGTCGAAGCTCACGTCGATTGCTTCAACAAGCTCGTCGACGGTGATGGTAGTAAGTTGTTCGATAGTTTCGATGCCGCGGTCTTTCAACCGTTCGGCGGTAATCTGATCGAGCGCAAGGCTCTCTCGAATATCGGTAAGCGTCGCTTCGCCACCGGCCATGACGGCTTCGAGTTGGGCGGCAGCGGCGCGTGCGGCTTCTTCGGCGCTGCGAATATCGATGTGCCAACCGACAAGCTTGGCCGCGAGCCTGACGTTCTGCCCCTTCTTCCCAATTGCGAGCGAGAGTTGATCCTCCGGAACCGTGACGGTCAGCTTCTTCTCTTCGAAGCTGTTGATTTCGACTTTGGAGACCTTGGCTGGAGACAGCGCGTTTGCGGCAAAGACGGCGGGGTCTTCGCTCCATTCTATTATGTCGATGCGTTCGCCGCGCAGCTCTCGAATGATGGCTTGCACTCGCGAGCCCTTCATCCCAACGCACGCGCCGACGGGGTCGACGTCACGCTCGGTTGAAATCACCGCGATTTTGGCGCGATCGCCAGGCTCGCGAACCGCGGCCTTCATTTGAACCGTGCCGTCGTAGATCTCAGGCACTTCCATTTCAAACAACCGCTTTAGCAATTCGGGAGACGTTCGCGACACTTCAACCTGCGGACCCTTGGTGTCCTTTGAGACCGAGTTGATGACGATGCGGATGCGTTCGCCCTGGCTGAAGGCCTCGGCGCGCGACTGCTGAGTCTTTGGGAGCACGGCTTCGATCTTTCCGAGATCGGTGATGATCCGCCCGCCTTCGAATCGCTTTACGAATCCGTGAACGAGTTCGCCTACGCGGCCGATGTATTCGTCATAGACATTGTTGCGTTCGGCCTCGCGCACTTTTTGAAAGATGATTTGCTTGGCGGTCTGGGCGGCAATGCGGCCCAGTTCTTCGCGAGGCTTGGGGAACTCGAGCTGATCGCCGACTTCAGCGCCCTCGACTCCCATCTCCAGAACGTCCGCAAGAGTGATCTCGGTAGCCGGATCTTGAACTTCCTCGACGACGGTCATAAGCGCGAAAAGCTCTACGTCACCGGTTTCGGGATTGTAGCGAGCGCGCAAGTCTTCTCCGGTTTTGAATTGCTTGCGAGCGGCTGTCACCACTGCATCCTCGATGGCCGAGATGATGACCTCGGGTTCAATCCCTTTTTCGCGGCTCAGGATGTCTATGGTTTGTGGAATCGGACTCGTCGACATTGTTCAACTCCGCATCATTCATCAGTGATCATTTCGATCCCTGACTAGAATTCATATTCGATGTTCGCCTTCAAAATCTTCTCGTACGGTATTTCGATCTGTCCCCGGCCATCGGCGTCGAATCGAACGTCGTCGCCATCGATACCGATCAACCTGCCCCGGAAGTTTCGCTGACCATCAATCGGCTCAACGGTCTTTAACTTGAGCCGGCTCCCGGCGAATCGCTCGTAGTCGCCGCGCTTGTAGAGCCCGCGTTCCAGCCCCGGCGACGAAACCTCAAGCGTGTACCTGTTGGGAATCAGATCCTCAACATCCAGCAAGGTGCTGACCTGATGGCTGACAACCTCGCAATCCGAATGACTGACTCCGGCGGGCTTATCGATAAAAATCCGCAACACGAAGCTGCCCGCCGGCCCGAGCAATTCCCAGTGAACCAGCTCGAGCCCTTCACGTTCGGCGACTCGCCCGATGATGCCGCCAATCGCCTCTCGATCAACTTCGGTCATTGTCCCCAAGAAAAAAAGTGGGCCAAGCCCACTTCCTCAGCAAGCCAATCATAATAGCGCTCGGTGTCGTCAAAAAGCAAGCTGCGCGGCTTTATGGCGAGTGCCGGCTTGCTTCCTCGCCATGACGATCAGTCGCTTGAAATCACCTTGCGCAAAACGCGCTGCGTGACTGAGAATCCATAATGCTGCCTGCCCAGAGCCATCAAGAAATGGATCAGACAAGGACGGAAGACGCTTAAGGAGCATCAAGAGGAACGATATGAAGAGAATAACCACCGCATTGTTATTACAAGCCGTGTTGATCGTCGCGCTAGCGCCGGCAACGCTTGCGCAGCAGGGCGCAAAGCAACCGCCGGTCGCCAAAAAAATCGCACACACCACCGAAATCCACGGTAATAAGCTCAAGGATGATTACTTCTGGCTTCGTGAAAAGACGAACCCCGAAGTGATCAAGTATCTGGAAGAAGAGAATGCCTATACCGAAGACGCGATGAAGCCGACAAAAGACCTTCAGGAATCTCTCTACAAAGAGATGCTCGGGCATATCAAGCAGACCGACCTGAGCGTCCCGTCCCGAATCGGCGAGTACTACTATTATTCGCGAACCGAGGAAGGTAAACAGTATCCGTACCAGTGCCGCAAGAAGGGCAGCATGCAAGGCAAGGAAGAAATCCTGCTCGATCTGAATAAACTCGCCGAAGGTCATTCGTATCTCGGCCTGGGCGCGTTTCGAGTGAGCGATGACGGGAATCTGCTTGCTTATTCCACGGACACGAATGGTTATCGCCAGTACACGCTGCACGTGAAAGACCTGCGCACCGGCCAGACTTTGAGTGAGAACATCGAGCGAACCGGGTCGGTCGTTTGGGCCACCGACAACAAGACGCTGTTCTATACGACTGAGGACGCGGTTTCAAAGCGCTCGGACAAGTTCTTCAGGCACGTCGTGGGCAGTGATAAGAACGAACTCTTGTTCGACGAAAAAGACGAGTTGTTCGATGTTGGCGCCGGCCGCTCGCTGGATAAGAAGATGATCTTCGTCGCTTCTTATGCGAAGACTTCGAAAGAGTTTCGTTATCTTCCCGCCGACAATCCGATGGGTGAATTCGAAGTCGTGCTGCCGCGCCAGGCTGGTCACGAATACGACGTCGATCATTACCAGGGCCAGTTTTACATTACGACCAACAAGGACGCGACGAATTTTAAGGTTGTTACTGCTCCGATAAACGATCCGTCGGAGAAGAACTGGAAGACATTCATCGCGCACAATTCGAAAATCAAAATCGATGGGATCACAACCTTCGCGAATCATTTAGTAGTGTCGGAGAAGGAAGGCGGGCTCGACTATCTGCGCGTGATCGACATGAAGACGAAGAAGGCTCATCGAATCACGACCGATGAGCCCGACTACGCGTTGTTCATTGGCGCGAATCCTGAGTACAACACGGCGACGGTTCGGTTCAACTATCAATCGATGGTCACGCCGTCGACAGTGTACGACTACGATATGAACACCCGTCAGCGCAAATTGCTAAAGCAGCAGGAAGTGCTTGGCGGTTACGACGCGAAGAACTACGAGGCAAAGCGAATTTGGGCCGTCGCGCGCGACGCGACGAAAGTTCCGATCTCGCTTGTGTACAAGAAAGGTGTCAAGTTCGACGGCACTGCGCCAATGCTGCTTTACGCTTATGGGTCCTACGGCATTTCGATGTCACCGACCTTTTCTTCGAATCGGCTGGCGCTGCTCGATCGAGGCGTGATCTACGCGCTGGCCTACATTCGAGGCGGCGGGGAACTCGGCGAAGACTGGCGGCAACAGGGCCGAATGATGCAAAAGCTGAACACGTTTTATGATTTCATCGACTGCGCCGATTACCTGGAGAAAAACAAATACACGCCGCGCGGCCGAATGATAATCCAGGGCGGCAGCGCCGGCGGATTGTTGATGGGCGCGGTCGTGAATATGCGTCCGGACTTGTTCAAAGCGGTTGTCGCGCAAGTGCCTTTCGTCGACGTGATGAACACAATGCTTGATGCTTCGCTGCCGCTGACGACCAGCGAGTGGATCGAATGGGGCAATCCAAACGAAAAGCCCGCCTTCGATTATATGATGAAGTATTCGCCTTACGACAACGTCGCGGCGAAGAACTATCCCGCGATGCTCGTGCAAGTGTCGTTGAATGACAGCCAGGTCCCCTACTGGGAAGGCACAAAGTTCGTAGCCAAATTGCGCGCGGCAAAAACGGACAAGAATCCATTGTTGCTCAAGGCAAACATGGGCGCGGGTCACGGCGGCTCGTCGGGACGTTACGACGCGTTGCGTGAAGCGGCTTTTACTTATTCGTTCATGCTGTGGCAGTGGGGACTCACCAACAACCAGGCCGCTCACGCGAGCACTCAACACTAATTGATCAAGCGGGCGTTCCTGCCGGGGCGCCCGCTTTCTTCCTCCGCTATTTCCTCTGATCATCCTTCCCTGGAAGCTTGACGCTCGGCGAGACTGCGATAAGATTCTCTCTCGTTTGAATACTCAACGCGCTCGATTACTAGTGGCACCGTATCATCTTCATCGGGACTGAAGACCAGCGCAACTTCAGCCCACTCTTAAGCTCAAAGACGCGGAAACGGAAAACTGAAATATGTCTCACGGTCATCCCAGCTTTGACTCCAGCACCGATATAGATTTTGTAGTCGTAGGCGCGGGCGCCGCGGGTGGCATCATCGCAAAGGAACTCGCGTCGGCCGGGTTCCGAGTCGTCGTCCTCGAACAGGGCGTCTACATGAAAGAGGCCGAGTTCGATCACGATGAGTTGAAGTTCATGCGGCGGCGAGCGATCACCAACGACTACACCCGCCAGCCAAATACCTTTCGCCGAACCGAAAAAGAGAAAGCCAAACTTCAACCGGCGGTTATCTACGGGCGCCAGGTCGGCGGCGGAACCGTCCATTTCACAGCGAACTTCTGGCGCTTTCATGAGATCGACTTCAACGAGCAGAGCCGATGGGGATCAATAGCGGGAACCGGATTCGCCGACTGGCCGATCAGTTACGCCGAACTCGAACCCTATTACACCAAACTCGAATGGGAGCTTGGCGTGTCGGGGCTCGCCGGCGCGAGTCCATTTGATCCGCCGCGCTCGAAGCCATACCCGTTGCCGCCGCTGCCGATTAAATCATCCGGCGCGCTCGCCGAGCGTGGAGCAAGAAAACTCGGCTGGCACGCGTTTCCATCGCCGATGGCAATTATCTCGCAACCTTATCGCGGTCGAAGCGCGTGCGCGCATTGCGGCTTCTGTGAATACTTCGGATGCGAGATGAAAGCCAAGTCATCAACGCTCGCGACGGTCATCCCCGAAGCCGAGAAGACCGGGCTGTGCGAAATCCGATCGAACTGTTATGTCCGCAAGATTGAAACGAACAGCGCGGGTCTCGTGACCGGTGTGATTTATTACGATGCCGCCGGCCGCGAGCAGCTTCAAAGAGCAAAGGCCGTTGTGCTCTGCGCCAATGGAGCGGAGACGCCGCGACTGCTTTTCATGTCAAACTCGAAAGCGTTCAAGCACGGTCTCGCAAACTCGAGTGGCAACGTAGGAAAGTTTCTGATGTTCAACGGGCACGCTTCGGCGTCGGCAGTGTTTGAACACGAGCTGAACGAATTCAAGAGCGTGGCCGTGTCGCGAGTCATTCATGATTTTTACGACAGCGATGCCAAGCGCGGGTTCTACGGCGGCGGCGGAATGGATATGCGATTCGTTCAGTATCCTGTAGGCTTCGGGCTTCGCGGCTTGCCGCAGGACGCGCCCAAGTGGGGACACGAATACAAGGCGATGCTGCGCGAGCGATTCACTCACTCGGTCAACGCGTCCGGTCACACGACTTCTTTGCCGGTTGAATCAAACACGATCTCGCTTGATCCGCGAGTTAAAGATTCGTGGGGATTGCCGGCACTTCGAGTGACGTACAAGGATCACGCCGAAGATATGAAGACGATGGCGTTCTTTCAGACGCGCTGCAAGGAACTGCTCGAGGCGGCGGGCGCGAAAAAAGTGTGGACTCGCCCGGTCAGGGAACAGTCGTTTGGGTTTCACTTGCTGGGTACGTGTCGAATGGGAAACGACCCGAAGAGTTCTGTGGTCGATAAGTATCATCGAGCGCACGATGTGCCGAATCTTTTCATATGCGACGGCAGCAGCTTTGTGACATCGGGCCGAGGCCAGCCGACTTGCACGATCCAGGCGCTCGCTTATCGCGCTTCGGATCACATAATTCGAATGGCCAAAGCCGGCGACATCAAGTCGGCGATCTGACAACTAAACAGACAGGAGACTCTTATGAAGGGAACCAAATCACTCGGTGGAATCTTAGCGATCGTTTTTGTTTTCACAATTGCCGCCCAGGCTGGTCAAAAGAAGAATCCGCCGCCACCACCGCCGCCGGCGATCGAATATGCGAGCGCAGCGAATCCCAACGCCAGAAATTTTTCTGAATTTGTAAAAGTTGGAAACATGATTTATCTGGCGGGGAAGCTCGGGACTGATAGCACCGGGAAACTTGCGGCGGGAGGCATCGGACCTGAAACAAAACAGACGCTCGAGAATATCAAGGCCACGCTCGAAAAGAACGGCTCGTCGATGGACAACGTAGTCAAGTGCACGGTGATGCTTGCGGACATGAAAGAATGGGGCGATATGAACGTTGTCTACAACACGTTCTTCAAGAAGGAACGACTGCCCGCTCGCAGCGCGTTTGGCACAAGCGGCCTGGCTCTAAACGGGCGCGTCGAGATCGAGTGTATGGCCACGCTCAAATGAGAAGGTCCGGCAAGCTGCCAGCTTGTCGAGGTCTTGCGGGTTCATTCATTTTGAAGAGTCACCGACAAGCCGGCAGCTTGTCGGACATTGGAGACTCCATGAACATTGACCGAAGAGCTTTTCTTGCCACGCTCGGCGGCGCGGCCGCCCTCGAAACCATGTCATCCGAAGCCCTCGCCGGCGCGCTCGAACATCATATGATCGCGCGGCTGGATGAGGCGGCCGGTGTGCAATCGAATGAGAGCTCGAAAAGGCCTTACAGGCGAGGGCTTGGTTCGTTGTTCGTGTTGCAAGGCTCAGGCGACGGTGTGTTTGCCGCCGACAAGCTGCAGCCGATGCCCTCCGCGCCGACTCTGCTCGATTTCTTCAAGCTGCGATTTGCGCCCGCGAATCATGTGCTTCAGAGTGCAACGCGCGCGCTCAAAACCGGCATGACCGAAGAGACGATTCTCGCGTGTCTGCTGCACGATGTTGTGCTCAGTTTGATCAAACCCGATCACGGATGGTGGGGCGCGCAGATGATCGAGCCATACGTGTCAGAGAGAGTGAGCTGGGCAATTCGTTATCATCAGGCGCTGCGATTCTATCCTGATCCATCGGTGGGTTATGAGTACCCCGAGATGTACAACCGGATTTTCGGCAAGGACTACGTCCCGGCCCCGCACATCAAGGCCGCTTACACACTCGCTCGCAATCACAAATGGTACATGAACGCGCGGCTCATCACGGTGAATGATCTCTACGCGTTCGATCCGGATGCGAAGGTTGCATTGGATCCTTTCGTTGATATTATCGGCCGGCACTTCAAGCAACCGAAGGAAGGGTTGGGCAACGACAACAGCCCGGTTGCGCACATGTGGCGAACCCTCGCTAGTCCCGACCAGCCACTTTGAATTGTCAGTGCCTGGTTAACCATTCGGCGCCGCTTTTGGATTGCCCGCAGGTGAATCGGAATTAAGGAACTTCAAAAGGGCCTTGTAAAACAAATCCGGCGACTCGAAGTGTGGAACGTGACCGACGCCCGGTATCAATACCAACTCCGCGCCGGGTATCGAATCGGCAATGTGCTTCGCTCGCTCGGGAAAGTTCGGGCCGTCTTTGTCGCCGCCCAGCACAAGCGTCCGCACTTTGATGTGAGCCCAGTCATACACAACGGGATCAACATACACCATTTGCTGGACGAGAGTTCGGACCATCGCGAATCTTGGCCAGTCTCCCGACAACGTCCACCCGTAATGAATGCGCACGTACTTCTCATACTCGGGCTTCCATCCCGTCACGAAGTACCGTGCGATGCCCTGATAGATTCGCTGATAGGTCCACGCAAGCGTGTCCTTGTATGATTCGTCGGTGCTTCTCCACGGGCGTTCCCATCTTGCGTCCGTCAACCCGATCGGATTGTAGATGACCGCGCGCTCGGTCATATCGGGATACGAAGCCGCGAATCGCGCGGTCAGCATCCCGCCCATCGAATGCCCTACGATCGCGGCTTTCGTGATGCCGAGATGCTGGAGCAGCTTGCGTGTGTTCAAGGCCATGTCATGAAAATTGTATGGAATGATTGGCTTCGACGACCGGCCAAAACCGATTTGATCGGGAACAACAACTCGAAAGCCCTGCTTGCGGAGCACGTCGATAGTAGCCGCCCAATACTCGCCGAAGAAGTTCATTCCGTGAAACAGGACAACCGTGCGGCCATTAGCTTGGCCTTCAGCCGGAACATCCATGTAAGCCATTCGCACGTCTTGTCCGTAGAGGGTCATCGGCAGATAAGACACCGGATGTGGATAAGGGACGTCTTCCATGTTGATGCTGCCGGGTTTGACATCGGTTGGAGTCGGCGGCGCTTGAGGCTGCGCGCGTTCCTGCGCGGCCGTATGCGACGCGTTTAGACTGAAACTCGTGATCACCAATGCGGCCAGCATGCTTAGGTGACGTTGAATCGGTCCCTTTGTGATGGATGCCATAGTCGCCTCGCCTTAAGTACTAATTTCGTCGCCAGCCATCTGCGATGAATGCGGGAGTGATCTCTTTCAACGAGCGCGTGCCGCATTGTCTCATCACCAGATCCAATTCGTGCCGAAGAATCTGAAGCACGCGTTCAACGCCTGGCTGTCCGAAAGCAGAAAGCCCCCAAATATAAGGCCGCCCGATGCACACCGCTCGCGCACCCATCGCCAGCGCCTTGAAGATGTCCGTCCCGCGGCGAAATCCTCCATCGACCAAAACAGGAATACGCCCGCCGACCGCTTGAATCACTTCGGAGAGACAGTCGATCGTCGCGCGTCCGCTTTCTTCGGCACGGCCTCCGTGATTTGAAACGATGATTCCGTCAACGCCATTCTCAACGCACAACGCAGCATCTTCGCGAGTCTCGATTCCTTTCAGCACCAGCTTCATACTGGTTACATCCCTCAACCGCTTGATGACCTCCCACGTGTGCGTGGGTGAGCTGAGCGCGAGTCCCGACATGTCTATGCCGTTGAACATCGGCTTGCGGCGATAGTCGAGACCCGGTCTGGGCGTGTGACAATTCGCACACTGACGAGTATCGGTTCTTGCGAACACTTCCTGGGTTTCGGTATTCCTGCCAACGGGAAGGTCAACCGTGAACACCAGGACCGGGCATCCTGCTGCTTGCGCTCGTTTGACGATCTTTTCCGTCGCTTCCCACTTGTTGGTTGAATAAAGCTGATACCAAATGGGTGCGCCTCGCGCGGCGGTAACATCTTCGACTGAAGTCGTCGTGACAGTTGAGAGAATCTGGAGCGTGCGCGAGGATTGGGCTGCTCGGGCAACCGCGATCTCGCCCTCGGGATGGAATGCTTTCTGGCTTCCAACGGGTGCGATCACGATGGGCGAATCCCATTTTGTCCCGAAAATCTCGGTCGACATATCGACGCGACTGACATCGACGAGCCGGCGCGGGCGAAGTTGATAATGTGAGAAGCCTTCGCGATTAGCTTTGAGAGTTACATCGCTGTCGACTCCGGTTGCCATGTATCCGAAGTGCGCGGGAGGGAGAGCCTTTCGCGCGGCGGCTTCGAACTCAAAGACATTCAACGCATCGGCGGGACTCTTGATAACCTCGTTGGCGGTTTGGAGAAAAGCATCTCGGAGCGGCATCAGTCCGGCGAGCAACGGGCTGCCGGCGAGGAACTTCAAGAACGCCCGGCGATCGGTCACGAGGTGCCTCCCTGGCGGGTCTAGTGCGTTTTGGGTTTGGTTGCGTCAATGCGAACCTGCTTTTGAATCTCGAGTTTTGAATCGAGTTCTGATTTGCCAGAGGGAAACGTGTTGACGCTTAGCACGTAGCTCAGAATATCGACGATCTCCTGGCGGCTCAGTTTTCCAGTCTTGTTCGGCGGCATTGAAATGCGAACTCGCTCGGACAAATCACCCACAGTCAGCCCATCCCAGTTTGAAAGAAAATTCGCGCCGGTGAGGGGAGCTGCTTCATCGTTACCCGATAAGTCCGGACCGTGACACGACGAGCAATTCTGCGCGTAAAGAGTCTCACCGCGCTTCGCCTGCTCCTTTGTGTAGACTCCGTCCCAAGCCGAGTGTGCGGACTTGTTTTCCTGCGCGCTCGGCGATGTGGACAGGAGCCCGACGGTCGCCAAGCCGAACATTATTACGATGACGAATTTGTACTTCATAGTATTTCGATTAAGCGAGCGTTCAGAGTACCGGCTTTAGCCGGGTAGTAGCATTCGAGTTCCACGACCCGGCTAAAGCCGGTACTCTGAACACCCGATTTCACTCAGTCGCGGGGAGCGCGAACGCGATGTACTCACCCGAGTAAGCTCCACCGCTTACAGCGACAATGATGTACTGCTTGCCGTTGACTGAGTAAGTCATTGGCGAACCGCTTTGCGGCGCAGGCAAGTAGATCGCCCCAACTTGTTTGCCCGTTGCCTTGTCGTAGGCTCTCAGCATCGCGCCTCGTGGATGATCCGGCGTTGTCGTAACCTGAGGATCGCCCATGATTACCAATGTCTTCGTTATCACCAGTCCGACAGCACCGCCCTGTCCAGTCTTCGGAATATTCATTCCTTTGAGCAGAGCGTGATTGCGAATCACATCAGGCGTGTCGCCGTGAGCCACTTGCCACATCAATTCGCCCTTGTCGAGATTGATCGCCGACAGAGTCCCGTAAGGCGGTTTCACGATCGGAAGCCCCTGCACAAACGTGCTTCCTGCGACGGCGCCTGCGGGAGGAGCCGGTGTGGTGGGTGCCGCCGGTGCAGTCGTTGCGGGACGCCGCCTCGGCTCTTGCGGATAGTCGGCGGCGCTGCCGTAGCCCGGGCCTTCGCTCACGCGAAACGGCTGACCCGCACGGCCCGATACGTATTTGATATCGGAGAATCCTTCGGGCGGTTCGATCAAGCCAATCGGCGCGACCGCGGAATTCGAAGCCGGAAGATACGCCGTGTGCGTCTCGGGATCGTAGCCCGCGCCCGGCCAGTTGGTTCCTCCGTTGAGCGTGCCTACCGTCAACGCGGCAACCGGCCCGCCGATTTTGCTGACCACGGGCGGGACGAACATTGGACCAGTCTTGAAGGCTTCGAGATTCTTGAGCGCCTGTGCTTTCAACTCCGGAGTGAAATCCATCAGCTCGTCCGGAGTGACGGCCTGCCGCGCGTATGCGGGAGGCTTGGTCGGGAACGGTTGTGTCGGTGAATACCACTCACCGGGCACGTCGCCTTTGGGCACGGGCCGCTCCTCGATCGGCCACACAGGTTTGCCGGTCACGCGATCGAACACATAGAGGAAGCCTTCCTTGGTTGGCAATGCCACGGCCTTGATAGCTTTGCCATCGACGTTGATGTCCGCAAGCAAGGGCGCGGACGAAAGGTCATAGTCCCATATCGGATGATGCACGATTTGGAAGTGCCACTTTCGCTGCCCGGTCTTCAGGTCAACACACACCAGGCTCTCGCCGAATAAGTTGTTGCCCGGACGGTGTCCGCCATAGAAGTCCGAGGTTGGCGACTCGACCGGCAAATAAACCAATCCCAATTCCTCATCGACGCTGATCTGAGTCCACACGCCGGTGTTCCCATTGGTCGCCCACGAATTGTTGAGCCACGTATCGTTGCCGAACTCGCCGGGTCGCGGGATTGTGTTGAAGGTCCACAGCAGCTTGCCCGTTCGCACATCGAAAGCACGCGCGAGACCCTTGGCGTTATCGTGAGTCGCAACCGTCATGCCCTCTTTGTGAGCCGAGCCGACTAACACGACATCTTTCACGATGGCGGGTGTCGAGTGAAGCCCGATGTCGCCGGTCTCCAAATCGATTTGCTGTCCGGTGCCGTGCACGACTCCCACTTTAAGATCGACGATGCCGTCCTTGCCGAAGCTCGCGATGCGCGTTCCGGTCTTCGCATCCAGCGCTATCAGGCGATAACCGGTGGTGACGTAGATGATTCGCTCCTCTTTGCCGTCGGTCCAATAAGATAATCCGCGGCCGGACAACTGGCGCGGCGCGTTGATCGCTCGCTTGCCTTCGAACTCGGCGTGCACCCAGACAAGCTCGCCGGTGTCGGCCTTGAGAGCGACTACCGATCGACGGGTTCCGGCGGTCGCGTAGATCATTCCCTTGACCATGAGCGGCGTGCCTTCGAGCTTGTATTCGGGACGCGTGCCCAGGCTATCGGTTTTGAATCGCCACGCGACTTCTAGCTTGTTGAAGTTCTCAGCGTTGATCTGATCGAGAGGCGAGTACCGGGCGCCGGTGAGGTCGCCGGTGTAGTGAGGCCATTCGCCGTTCTTGGTCGACGCCGACCACGTCCCGTTGGCGGCGCGAGTTCCGCCGGCGTCTCTTTTGATTGCGCGGGGTGTTCGGCTTTTCGCCGCGGACTGGCCGAGCACCGCAATTGGTGCGCAGCCTAGCGCGATTACAAGCAACAGTGCTGAGACGGATCGACATTGTCTTCGTGACATCGTGCACCTCCGATTTGCTGTGAACTTCGTCTACTTAGTACCTGGCCACACGGTTCCCTGATCCAGCTTCGTCACCGGCGCGAGTCCTTTGTAAACAAACTTCTGCAAGCGCCGGCCTTCGTAGGTTTCCGTTGTATAGATATTGCCCTTTGAATCCGTGGCGATGCTGTGTACTCCATAAAACTGACCTGGTTGCCGGCCGCCGTCGCCAAAGCTCGTCAAAACTTCAAGCGTGTTGCGATCAATAATGTACACCTTTTGATTGCGGCCATCCGCGAGATAGATGTACTTCTGCTGCGCGTCCTTCGAGAATGCGATGTCCCACACCGAACCGTCGGAGAGCGAGCGCTTCGCGATGAATTGCTCCTTGACGTATTTGCCGTCCGGCGTGAAGACCTGAATCCGATCGTTCACTCTATCGCACACGTAGAGCAACCCGTCGTTTGACAACTCGGCACAATGGACTGGATTGCGGAACTGTTGCGCGGGCGGCGCGTCCGGATCGTACCGGCCGAGGCTTTTATCATCAGGCTTGTTGCCGTAAGCGCCCCAGTAGCGTTTGAACTTGCCCGTGTCGGCATCGATTACTACCACGCGTTTATTGAGATAGCCGTCCGAGATGTAGGCTTCGTTTGCTTTGGGATCGACGAAGATCTTCGCGACTCGCCCAAAATTCTCAGGGTCGTTGCTGCCCGCGGTTTTTCCCGAGTGTCCAAACTGCGCGAGGAATTTTCCGTCCTGGGTGAACTTGAGAACTTGTGCGTCATTCGTCCCGTTGCCGCCGATCCACACGTTGCCTTTGTGGTCGATGGTGATCCCGTGATTGGACTCGGGCCATTCATAACCCTGGCCGGGGCCTCCCCAATGGCCGATTAGATTTCCTGCCTGGTCGAATTCGAGAACGGGCGGGGCCTTCGAACAGCACGCGCCTGTTTTTTGATCGGCCGCCGCTTCGTTGGCTGAGACTGTGTCCGGGCGATGAACGATCCACACGTGATCCTGAGCATCGACGGCAACGCCTATCGACATGCCGATGTACCAATGATTCGGCAACGGCTTGGGCCACATCGGGTCGACTTCGAAGCGCGGAGCCATCACGACTGCACCTTCCACTGAAGTTGTCTTATCCAACGCGCTCTGCCCGATGAACAGCCCGGCGAGCAGTACGAGAAAGATTACGCCGATGTAGATATTCCTATTACGCTTCATACGTGCCATTCCTTGTGAGCGCGTGTTCAGAGTACCAACTTTAGTTGGGTGTGCCTGAAATAAGCTTCACTACCCGGCTGAAGCCGATACTCTGAACACCGTCATTCAACGAGTCATGCCCTTATTCACAAACTTCTGCACGCGTTTTCCTTCATAGGTCTCTCCGGTGTAGACATTGCCCTTCGAATCCACGGCGATGCTGCCAACGGCGTAAAACTGTCCCGGCATACGCCCGCCGTCGCCGAAGCTCGAAACGACTTCGAGCGTATCGCGCCGGAGAACGAAGATCTTCTTATCGTGACCATCAGCCACGTACACGAATCGTTGTTGCGGGTCGGATGAAAACGCGATGTCCCACACCGAGCCATCCCCAAGCGTAGTCTTTGACACGAACGCTTCCTTCACGAACTTGCCGTCCTTTTGAAAAACCTGTATGCGGTCGTTCTGCCGGTCGCACACATAGACCATCCCGTCTTTCGAGATTGCCGCGCCGCTCACCGTGCGAAACTGTTTCGCCGCTGGCGCGCTGGGATCGTATGCGCCGGAGCTTGCGTCATCGGGCTTCTCACCGTAAGCGCCCCAGTGCCGTTTATAGGCGCCCGTCTCGCCGTCGAACACCGCAACGCGGTGATTTCCGAATCCATCTGCGACATAAACCTCATTCGCCGCGGGATCGACTCTGACACTTGCGGGTCGATTGAAGCCGGATTTGCTGTCGCTTGGTTCGACTCTACCTGCATGACCGATCTGCAAAAGAAACGAGCCTGTGCGTGAGAACTTCAGCACGTGAGCGTCTTGAGGTTTCGGCGACGCGGGCCTCGCGCCTTGAGCTGCCGCGGGTCTTGCGGCGGACTCGGGTTGTCCGGCGGCCGCGATCCATACGTTGCCTTTCGAGTCGATCGAGATTCCGCCCGGCGATTGCGGCCATTCAAATCCCTGCCCGGGTCCTCCCCAGTGACTGACAAGGTTACCCGCCTGATCGAATTCCAGAACCTGCGGAGCCGGAACGCAGCAGCCCGTTGGGGGATTCAGCGTCGCGCCCTTTTCGTTGTTGCCAAGCGAATCCGCGCCTCGATGAACGATCCAGATGTGATCCTGGGCATCGACCGCGACGCCCGTCACCGACCCGAGCACCCAATGATTCGGCAACGGTTTCGGCCAAAACGGGTCGACTTCGAATCTCGGCGTTTGCGAAGCCGCGCGTCGCTGGGCCTCAACGGTCTTCGAGATGAACGCAAGACCTACTAGACCGATAAAGAGTGTAAGAGAAATCGCCGCAACATAGAGCTTACGCTTTGTGTTGATATCGCTCATCATCATTCTTCCATTCGAGTGAAAGCTGCGTGAGCCTGCAGCAGCCGTTTCCCACTGATCTTGGTGATGCCGAACGTCAGGAAGTCCTTTGGAGAATTCGCAGCCTATCACTAACTGAGATTGGCTTCAAATGCGAATTAGATTCTTTGATTGATGACTGATACTTCAAACTCGCCAATCGCTTGTCAGCCGCCGAGGCACCGATTAGTATGCGCTGGCGGAAGAGTGACTGCCTACAGCGGAGCCCTTAGCGTTGATCCTCCAGCAAGGTTGTCTTCGAATCAATCTTCAGCTTCAAATCGAGGACGTGAGTGAAGACCGATCGCAACATTATCAAGACCCGCGTGATCGTCCTGCTGGCGGCGACGATCTTTCTACTGCAACAGCGCGCGGGCGCGCACGACATTCCAAACGATGTAACGGTTCAGGCATTTCTGAAACCCGAAGGCCAGCGGCTGCACTTGCTTGTTCGAATCCCCTTGCGTGCATGTCGCGACGTGGATTTTCCGACGCGCGGGCCCGGTTATCTGGATATCGAGAGAGCGGACAGCTCGCTCCGAGATGCAGCGACGTTGTGGATCTCCGATAACGTCGAGCTGTTCGAAGGCGACACACGGCTTCAAGATGCGCAGGTGATTGCCGCCCGCGTTTCACTTGAGTCGGAGCGCGCGTTTGAGTCATACCAATCTGCGTTTGAGCACGTGACGTCGGCGAAGCTCGGCAATGATATTGAGGTTTACTGGAATCAGGCGCTGCTCGACGTCCTGTTTGAATATCCGAGTCAGTCACAAAGTTCTCCGTTCGCCGTACGTCCGGCGTTTTCCCGGCTAGGCATTCGTGTGGTCACGGTTCTCAGATTCCTGCCGCAGGATGGAGTTGTTCGAGCGTTCGAGTTCGAGGGCGACCCCGGGTTGGTTCGTCTTGATCCGCGGTGGTATCAGTCGGCTTCGCGATTCGTCGCGTCGGGCTTCCGGCACATTTTAGACGGAACCGATCATTTGCTGTTTCTGTTTTGCCTGGTGATTCCGTTTCGCCGATTTCGCCCGCTGTTGATGATCGTCACCGCATTCACTGTCGCTCACTCGGTTACATTGATTGCGTCCGCGTACAACCTTGGGCCGGACGCGTTATGGTTCCCGCCACTGATCGAAACCCTGATCGCGGTTTCGATCGTCTACATGGCTCTTGAGAACATTGTCGGCAGCAAGGTTGAGCGCCGGTGGATGATCGCGCTTGGATTTGGGCTCGTGCATGGATTCGGGTTTTCGTTTGCTCTCAAGCAGACTCTGCAGTTTGCTGGATCGAATCTGCTCACATCGCTTTTGTCATTCAATGTAGGAGTCGAGCTTGGGCAACTTCTCGTGTTGGTGCTGTTGCTTCCGCTGCTTGAGCTGCTGTTCAAGTTTGTCGTCGCCGAAAGAGTTGGGACTATCATTCTCTCGGCAATAGTCGCACACACGGGTTGGCATTGGATGCTCGAGCGCGGGAGCAGACTGAGTCAGTTCGGATGGCCTGCGATCAACGCGGCTAATCTCGCGATCGCTATGCGATGGCTGATGGTCATCGTCGCTATGGCCGGGTTGTTTTGGATTCTGAATGTCATCAAAGATCGATTGAAGAGTGGAGACTCGCGCATCTCGGGCGAAGTGGCCAATCAACAACCGTTCATGATACAAGCCACCAATGATACCGACTCAAACGAAACGCATTCGAGGACGAGCCTCGCATCTTTGATCGCGAGAATAAGGCCGGCACGTCCCAACGACTTCTCTTAAAGGAGGAACCGCGATGTCCAGTTCGAAGCGAATGACCGTTACGGTAGCGGCAGCGATTCTAGTAGTGTTAAGCGCGTCCGCGAATCCCCAGAACAACGTTCAACCCACCAATGATCTTCCCAATCCGTATCAAACCATCGAAGGCTGGGCGAAGATGCCGGAAGGCCGAACCTGGGGTTCGACCAGTGCCGTTGACATTGATCCCGACGGCAAATCCGTTTGGGTTGCCGAGCGATGCGGCGGGAATAGTTGCGCCGGTTCGAATCTGCCCGTCGTTCTCAAATTCGATGAAACCGGGAAGCTCGTGAAGAGTTTCGGCGCGGGAATGTTCGTCTTTCCGCACGGCTTTCACGTCGACAAACAGGGAAATGTTTGGGTGACTGACGGCATTCCGCCCGGAGCGGCGAATGTCCAAGCCTCAGCCGGCAAGGGCCACATCGTCGTCAAGTTCAGCCCCGAAGGAAAGGTCCTGTTGACGCTTGGAAAACTCGGAGTCGCCGGCGACGGACCCGATACGTTCAATCAACCTTCCGATGTAATCACCGCTGCGAACGGCGACATCTTCGTTGCGGATGGACACGGCGGAAACACCAACGCCCGCATCGTGAAGTTCGACAAGAACGGCAAATTCATCAAGACCTGGGGAAAGAAGGGAACCGCGCCCGGCGAGTTCGATACGCCTCACAGTCTCGCGATGGATTCGAAGGGCCGGCTGTTCGTGGCCGATCGAAACAACAATCGCATTCAGATCTTCGATCAGGATGGAAAGTTTCTCGAAGAATGGAAGCAATTCAGCCGCATCAGCGGACTGTACATAAGGAATGACATTATGTACGCGGCGGACTCGGAGTCGAATACGGCTCGGCATGCTGGGTGGAAGCGCGGTATCAGGATCGGAAACGTCAAAGACGGCAAAGTCACGGAGTTCATTCCTGATCCCGAAGCGAAACCCGATACGACGGCAACGAGCGCGGCTGAAGGCGTCACCGCCGATGCGAAGGGCAACATCTACGGCGCGGAAGTTGGTCCGCGAGCGCTGAAACGATACATCAAGAAATAACTCCGAAACTGCAACTCGTCATTCGGGAGGAACACAATGAAAGCTAGACGCGCAGGCGTCTCGATCGTCCTCGTCGCCGGGTTTCTCGTCCTAAGCGGAAACGTCGCCGCGAGCTTCGTCAAGCAACAACCGGGAAGCGCAATCCTGACAGTGACGAATGGGTTTCCGGCGGGCACCGGCAATCCACTCGTAGGGCGCACTCTGGTTTTGTTCAAAGAAAGCTTCGGTGGATTCCTCAGCAGAACTGGGTTCTTCGCGGGACCGCCAGGCTCACCCTCGAAAGTTCCGCCGCTTTACACATGGTCGTATGCTTGTCGCACGAGCAATCCGACGTGCCAGCAGGCGCTGTACGAAATGCGCCCCGCGAGTGCGGGTGAGATCAAGATGGATGCAAGCGGAAGGGTGAGTTTGCCCGGAGTCCCGCCAGGCACTTACTACTTGTTCGCGACTACCGCGTACAACGGTCAACATCTGCTTTGGGATTTGCGAGTTAATTTGAAAGCCGGAATGAACTCCGTCACGGTAGATCAAAACAACACGACGCCGGTTGATGAAAACCAGGCGCGTTTGAAAGCACCCGGCCCGGCTACTCAATCTGATTCTCGCCCGTGCAACGCGCCCGAGACTCGCGCTACTCCCAGGCCCGGCGTTCCCGCCAACAGCACGCTCAGCGTAGCCGGGCAAGGATACGTCTACACTTATACACAAACTGATCGGCGAACCGGCGCGGTCGTGGACTCGTTCACCGAGCGTGGAAACTTCGCGAACACCACGCTGTTTCTTCTCGATGACGATGCCGACACGATTCTCGCCAGGGCCGGCGTGCAGCCCGGCTTGCTTGGAAATCGCCTTGCGACTCTGACGCTGTTTGACGCCGGCACTCAGGTGGAGGGTATTCCCGGAATGGAGTTGCTCACCTCGATACTCGGCCAGCCGGGCGCGGCCGCTGAGTTCTCCAAATTAGCGAAAGCTGATTTCGAATGCGCGATGAAAGCGATTCGCTCGCACAGCGTCGCCGAGATGACTACCGACGCAAACGCGAGGGGCTCGTTCCCAAGCGTTCCGGCGGGCAATTACTACCTCTTTGGAAGGTTCTATCGAATCACCAAACCCGTGCGCGGAGGTGGGATGCTGTGGAACCTCAACGTTCAACTCAAACCCGGTCAGAACATGCACAGGCTTACGGTTGATGACGCTGCGTTGAAGTAGGAAGTGAGATCGACCTGTAGCGGCAGATTCAGGAGGTTTTCATGAAACGCTTGCTCGTGTTGTTGCTTCTCTTGCTCGGGACCAGTTCATCGCGCGCGCAGACGCCGGTGCCAGAACTCAAAGCCGACGCCGATGTGAATTTTCTCAAGCTGCCTCCTGACCTGCACCTCGGCGAAACCGCGGGTGTTGCGGTCAATTCGAAGGGTCACGTGTTTGTCTTCTCGCGAGGGAACACGACCGGCCCGGCTTACGCGGCGAGTGCGGCTCAGCTTCTTGAGTTCGATCGGAACGGCAAATTCATCCGCGAGATCGGCAAGAACCTTTACGCGTGGTCTTATGCTCACGTCGTGCGAATCGACAAAGAAGACAACATCTGGGCGGTTGATAAAGGCTCGGACATGGTCATCAAGTTCAACCCTGAAGGCCGAGTGGTGATGGTGTTCGGAAGAAAGAAGGAGGCGTCCGATGAAGCTGTCCCGTGGACTCGCGTGACTCCGCCGCGTCCCGCTATCGACGGAATGTTCCGCCAGCCAACCGACGTCACCTGGGACACCGAAGGCAACATCTTCATCAGCGATGGGTACATCAACTCTCGCGTGGCGAAGTTCGACAAGAACGGCGCGTGGATCAAACAGTGGGGAGACCGGGGAACGAAGCCGGGCGAGTTCAACACACCGCACAGCATCGCTTCGGATGCGAAGGGAAACATTTACGTTGCGGATCGCGCGAACCGGCGGATTCAGGTGTTTGATCCGAACGGCACATTCATTCGAGCGATCACGATCGATGTTCCTTTTGATCCGGCGACGCGCCCGGCGATCGGCAATATGCCTTCGCCTGAAGGAGCGGCGGCACAAGCTGGCGCTCCATGGGCGATCTGCATAACACCGGGACCTAATCAAGTGTTGTTTTCATCGGACGCGTATCCCGGCCGGCTCTACAAACTAAACTTAGACGGCAAGGTGCTGGGCGTGTTTGGACGGTCAGGCAAACAACCTGGGCAGTTCGGATGGATTCACGAGATCGCGTGTCCGTCGGAGAATGAGTTGTACGTCGCCGAGATTTTGAACTGGCGAGTGCAGAAGCTGACGTTGCGTGCTAATGCTGCGATGTCCAGTCACTAAGCTTCGGTTCCCGACAAGTTTTTGGCGAGTGCTCAACTTGTTGAAGGATTCGCAAGGGAGGATGTTCTGTGCGAGCCATATTCCCGCCAGTGCGATGATTCAGAGTTACCGAGGAATCGACGGTTGCCCGTTCAAATCTTTATTCAACCTGTTAAACCCGATATCCGTCGCCGAAGAAGTCAAATATACGATAAACTAAGTGATCTGCTGATGCCGCGGAACGAACAGCTAACTGCCGACGTGATTGCCGACAGCGCCGCTGCCGTGATGTTTGCTCACAATCATCCAAGCGTCGACCTCCGCCGAAGCGTGGCCGACCTACGAATGCACAGCCAGCTTAGGGAAGCCGGTACGATTCTGGGCCTGCGCGTCGTTGATCACATTATAGTCGGGAAGAAGGGATTCTATAGCGTCCAAGAATCAGGACTCGTTGCTGTATGAGAGAATGATGACGATTCGCTTGCCAGCCATTCGCCACGACCGCGCGGGGTTTGAGGCGCTAGTTCGGTTGAGTGCCGAGACCGAAGGCCATTATCTGAGCCGCATAGAGATCGATATGAGCCAAGCGGACTGGTTCGATGCTGATATGTGCGCGCTCTTCGGAGCAATCCTCTATCGTCTCGGTGATCGGCTGAATACGATTCAACTCGAGAAGATTCGACCGAGCATCGCACAGATACTGTCGAAGAACGGGTTCCTGAGCAACTACGGCCGTCAGAAGAGACCGGACACTTGGGGAACTACGATCCCTTACCAGCGATTCGACGTCAAGGACGATCGTTATTTTGCCTCCTACATTGAGAGAGAACTAGTCAACCGGCACGAGATGCCAAAGATGTCCGACGGGCTGCTTAAGAAGTTTCGGGAGAGCGTCTTTGAGATTTTTAGCAATGCCGTTGGCCATTCGCGAACAGAATTGGGTATCTTTAGTTGTGGTCAGTTCTTTCCAAAAAGAAAGCGACTCGATTTCTCCGTTGTTGACCTTGGGATTGGTATTCGGCGAAACGTCAAAGAGAATGCCGGACTTGATCTGGCAGCCGATAAAGCAATCGCATGGGCAACAGAGGGTCGAAATACAACGAAGAGAGGACGAATTCCTGGGGGCCTGGGGCTAAAGTTGTTGCGGGAATTCATCGACCTGAATCGAGGGCGCATTCAAATCGTCTCAGACGCAGGATACTGGATATCCTGGCAGGGTAAGGTTCAGAGTGGGCGACTTAATCACGCGTTTCCTGGAACAGTTGTGAGTTTGGAGATCAACACTTCTGACACTCAGTCCTATGTGCTATTGTCCGAGGTCTCTGAATCTGAGATCTTCTAGAGGAATGATGCTATGAACGACAGCCTTGATCTCTCCATATACGAAATCGTCGGCAGTCCACTTTGCGTCGCTTCCGAAGATGGGCAGAAGGTCTATGAGCGTATTGCGGCGGCTCTTCGGGAAGGGCGAGCCGTTTCGGTATCCTTTCGAAACGTCACCAGTCTTACGTCAGCATTTCTCAACGCTGCCATCGGTCAGCTCTATGGTCCGTTCAGTGAAGATGAAATCCGTGCCAAGCTACGAGTGCAGGACATGGAGCCGGATGATCGAGCACTGCTGAAGCGAGTAGTTGATACAGCGAAAGAATACTTCAGAGATCCTCAACGATTCGATCAGGCAGTCGAAGAAGTCTTAGGAGACGAGGCCCGTTGAAGAACAACGCTTCTGAGATCTCCAAATACGCGTTCAGCCCCAGAGACCAGCTGCTGCTCGATACGAATATCTGGTTACGCGTATACGGTCCGGCCGCGAAGCCCGCCGACCGTAGGACCGTTATCTATTCGAAGGCTCTTAGTGAGATGCTGGCAGCAAGTTCCTTAATCTATGTTGATGTCCTGATTATATCGGAATACGTGAACAGATATGCTCGCTTGAGGCACAACATTCTTAAGTCAAGGTCTGGCATCAGTCCCGATTTCAAACAGTTTCGAAATAGCGCTGATTACAGTGCCGTCGCATCCGATATCGCGGGTGATGTTAGGCAAATCCTGAAGCATTGCGAGCGCATTGAGAGCGAGTTCGGGACTCTTGATATCGCTGGTCTGGTTGACGAGTTTGAAAAAGGAGGCTCTGACTTCAACGATCTAGTTCTGGCGGAGCTTTGCAAGAGCAGGAATTTGACGCTGGTCACTCATGACGGGGACTTCAAGGATCGTGGCCTGAATCTGCTAAGTGCGAATAAGGGTCTGTTGAGCTGAGTTGGGGAACTGTTAGACTTCTCAACTCTTTGGTGCTACATTGTGGGCATTCAACAACGCTCAGACACCCAATCAGGAGGAGTCTGGTATGAAATCCACGTGGAAGCTCGCCGCTCTCGCTGTATTCGCGATCGCCGCGGTCGCGTTTGCGATTCCCGCAGCCGCCGACTCCAACGAAAGCGCCGTTCCTTCGAAACCAACCTTCGCCAAAGACATCGCCCGAATCTTCCAGGAAAAGTGCGAGGAATGTCACCGAAAGGGGACCGCCGCGCCGATGTCGCTCGTGACTTATCAGGAAGTCCGGCCGTGGGCCAAGGCCATCCGAGAGCGCGTGGTCACTCGCAACATGCCGCCGTGGCATATCGACAAGACGGTTGGAATCCAGAGCTTCCAAAATGATCGCTCGTTGAACGACGACCAGATCAATACCATCGTCCGTTGGGTCGATTCGGGCGCGCCGCTTGGAGACTCGAAGGACTTGCCGCCCGCCAAGCAATGGCCGGAGGAACAGGGCTGGGTGCTTGCGAAACAGTTCGGTCCGCCGGACCTGATTCTGAAGTCGGATGACTACACGATGCCCGCCCAGGCGCAGGATGTTTGGTTCAGACCTGTCACCGATGTGCCGTTGACCGAAGCTCGCTGGGTGCGCGCAGTCGAGATGCGGCCGGGTACGGTTGCGGGGCGCAAGATCATGCATCACGTTCTTGCGGGACTCATTCAGGAAGAACCCGGAACTAAACCGGCTCGCCCAACCTCGGCCGATTCCAACGCCGGCGATTCCAGTGGCGACACGACGAACGCAGGACCCGCCGGGCCCGGACTGTTGATGGAATGGGCCATCGGCAAGAACTACGACACGTATCGTCCAAACTCGGGCAAGCTATTGCTGCCCGGCTCACGCATTTCGTGGGAGCTTCATCTTCACGCGGTCGGCGAACAGATTCGAGACCACGCGGAATTGGCCGTGTACCTCTATCCAAAAGGCGAGACGCCCAAGTATCGAACGCGATTGACTCTCTTTGGCGCGACGGCCAGCACCAGCAGCCGCCTGGATATTCCGCCGAACTCTGTTGCGGTGACTCAGGGTTATCAAGTGCTGAGGCAACCGGCGCGGCTCGAGAATTTTCAGCCGCATATGCATCTGCGCGGCAAGGCGATGGCGATCGAAGCGATCTTGCCAAACGGCACGACTCAGGTGCTGAGCTATGTGGACCATTTCAATTTCAACTGGATGAATAACTACATCTATGCGGAAGACGCCGCGCCGGTGTTGCCAAAGGGCACTATCATCCACGTGACGGCGTGGCACGACAACACGCCCGGCAATAAGAACAATCCCGACCCGGATCAATGGGTCGGATGGGGCGACCGCACGGTTGATGAGATGGCGCACGCGTGGGTGAACGTGACTTATATTTCCGAAGAAGATTATCAGGCATGGGTCGCCAGGAATAAGGCTAAGCCTGCGCCCACCGCCTCTCGGTAGAATCGGATCCATCTGCTCGGAACTCGACACGTGGCGACGGGCTGTGCGCTTCGGCTGCTCTTCTTTCCGGATGCGTGTTCGACATTCACAATTCAAAAAAGGGGATGTGAGATGAAAGGCCGTTGGGCTGTTCTACGCTTGCCCGTAGCGATCGTGCTCGCGAGTTGGGCAGTCGTATCGGGCGAACAGTTGCCCATGGAGCCTTCGCACGAATCGGGTCAGAGCATCACCGGCGCGTTCGAAGGCTGGTTTGCGAATCCCGACGGCGGCTTCAGTCTTCTCCTCGGCTACTACAATCGCAATACGAAGCGAGAGCTGGACATTGCGACCGGCCCGAGCAACCGGATCGAACCCGGTGGACCCGACCAGGGTCAGCCGACTCATTTCCTGACCGGCCGGCAGTGGGGCGTGTTCACGGTGACGGTGCCCCGGGATTTCGGTAACAAAAAACTCACGTGGACTCTGATCGCCAACGGTCAAACGACTGTCATTCCGATGAGCCTGAATCCGTTGTATGAGGTTTCGCCTTTCATAGAGGGAAGCGGAAACACGCCGCCCTTCATCAGCTTTGAAGACGGAAGGCTCGGCGTGCAGGGCCCGCGCGGGAGCACCGCGACACTCACCGCCACGTTGGGAAATCCGCTCACGCTCAATGTTTGGATTGCGGATGATGCCAAGGCGCCTCGCTCGGCAACTCAGGGTGTACGAAACGCCCCGGTGACCGCGTCGTGGGGTAAGTTTCGCGGACCGGGTAATGTTTCATTCACCAACAACAGGCCGACAGTGGAAAAGACAGAGAGTAAAGTTACGCCTCCTCCTGCGTTCACGGGAAAGGCGACGACGGCCGCGACATTCAGTGAGCCGGGCGAGTATGTCTTGCGAGTCGTAGCCAACGATGCGTCGGGCGACGGCGGCCGCGGGTTCCAGTGCTGCTGGTCCAACGCTTTCGTGAAAGTCTCGGTCAAGCCGGGCGCGTCAATGGCAAATGAGAAATGAAACCCGGCAATGGAACCGCCGGCCTCTCCCCTGGTATTCCAAAAATCCTGCCTTTATTGTTCAGGAGACGTTTTCATGGGCAAGCGAACAACAACATTCGCGATAATTTCAATCTTTGCGGTTTCGGTTTATCTTTGCGCGGTCGCTGTGGGCCGTCCCGCGCAGCAAGCTGCTCCGTTTCCGCCTCCGAAGAATGAACCTCCGATCGTTGCACCGGGAAATACCAGCAGCGATCCTCCTTCCGATGCCATGGTGCTGTTCGATGGTAAAGACCTTTCCAAATGGCGAAACGCGAATAATAAAAGCGATGCGAAGTGGATGGTGAAGGACGGCTACGTGCAGGTAGTACCGGGAACTGGAGACATCGCAACGCGAGAGGAGTTCGGCGATTGCCAGTTGCACATCGAATGGGCGACGCCGACGGAGGTAAAAGGCGAAGGCCAGGAGCGCGGCAACAGCGGTGTGTTCTTCATGGAACGATACGAAGTGCAGATTCTCGATTCGTATAACAACAAGACCTACTATCACGGACAGGCGGGGGCAATTTACAATCAATATGCGCCGCTGGTCAATGCGAGCCGCAAGCCGGGCGAATGGCAGAGCTACGATATTATTTTCAAGGCGCCAAAGTTTGATGAGCAGGGAAAAGTGACCGAGCGCGCGCGAATCACCGTTCTGCACAACGGAGTGTTGATTCAAAACAACGTCGAGATCTACGGCAACACCTGGCACGATAGGGCGGCGCTCTACATCGCGCACGGCCCGAAGGCGCCGCTCAGATTGCAGGATCATCACAACACAATGCGCTTTCGAAATATTTGGATCAGACAATTGTGAGAGTTCAATAACCTGGAGGCGTGATGAAGCGAATATTGAAGTGGACAGGAATAAGTCTTGTCGTTCTACTGGTCGTTATTCAGGCGGTTCGTCCGGCAAAGACGAATCCGGCGATTGATGAATCAAGGACAATCCAGGCGCATGCACAAGTAAGTCCTCAGGTTTCCGCGATACTCGAACGAGCGTGCTACGACTGTCATTCCAACAAGACAATCTGGCCGTGGTATAGCCAGGTCGCGCCGGTATCATGGCTTCTGGTGAGCGATGTCAATGATGGCCGCAAGGACCTGTCTTTTTCCGATTGGGCGCGATACGACGCCAAGCGAGCAGCGCGCAAGCTGCAGGAGATTTGCGAACAGGTCGAGAAGGGCGAGATGCCGTTGAAGTCCTACCTTCTTATCCATCCGACGGCGAAGCTCTCCGATTCGGACAAGAAGATTTTGTGCGATTGGGCGAAGCAGGAACGAGAGCGCGTAATCGCAAGCCAGCCGCCCGCGCAGTAGGAGGACTACGTGCCTGAGAGAGCCGATTTCTCGACCGTCTTCTTGAAGCTAAAAGCGATCCTGCAACCCTACGCGTCGAAGCTCGTCGTTATTGCGGACACCGATGACGGCTACTCACTCGAGACGCGTCACATTATGAAAAACAAGAAGCCTCTGTACTTCGGCGGGGTCAGAAAGGGCAAAAACTACGTCAGCTTTTATTTGATGTCGGTCTACGCCACGCCGGATCTGCTGAAGGGCATGACGCCCGGCTTGAAGAAGCGGATGCAAGGCAAGTCCTGCTTCAACTTTAAGACCGTCGAGGAGCCATTGTTCAAAGAACTCGCGGCACTGACCAAAGCCGGCTTCAAGAAATTCAACGACGAAAAGTTCATAGCTGCGTTGCGCGAGCTTCAGTGAATCCCGCCGCTTAATCGGAGTTCCTATGGATGTGCATTTGATCGATGGAACCTATGAACTGTTCCGTCACTTTTTTGCCGTGCCTCCCGCGACGGATATTAGCGGACAGGAAATTGGCGCCGTGCGCGGTGTTCTTCATTCGGTTTTATCGATGATCGAACGCGGCGCGACTCACATCGGCGTTGCAACGGATCACGTCGTCGAATCGTTTCGAAACGAACTCTATCCTGGTTACAAGACCAGCGCGGGTGTCGCTCCGGAGTTGCTTTCGCAGTTTCCCATTCTCGAAGAAGCGCTCGATGCGATGGGAGTCGTCGTATGGCCGATGGTCTACTACGAGGCGGATGATGCGCTTGCAGCGGCCGCGGATAAATCAGCCCGGGACGCTCGAGTACAACAGGTGATCATCTGCACACCGGATAAAGATCTCTCTCAATGCGTTGTCGGTACGCGAATCGTTCAACTGGACCGCAGGCGCGAAGTCATCCGCGACGAAGCGGGCGTCGTCGAAAAATTTGGCGTGAAGCCAGAATCGATTCCCGACTACCTGGCAGTCGTGGGCGACAGCGCCGATGGATTTCCTGGCGTGCCGGGCTGGGGACCGAAGGCTGCGTCGCTCAGCCTTTCTCAGTACGAACATCTCGAGAATATCCCAAAGGATTCGCGCGCGTGGCATACGTCGCTTCGAGGCGCTCGGAGGCTTGCCGAATCGTTGTTCAGTCACTGGCAGGAAGCGCTGTTGTTTCGCACACTCGCGACGTTGAGGTTGGATGTGCCGGTCTTTGAAACGGTGGATGATCTTTGTTGGAAGGGACCGGGCGAGCGCTTTGAAGAACAATGTCAACGAATGAAGTCACCCGAACTGTTCAACCGCGCGGCGCGCATCAAGCTATGACACCGTGGTGACGGCGCGCTCGAATATCCGAACGGCCGGTGAAATCTCGTTTAAGGTAAAGAAGCAGTATGTCGGCGGAGCAGAACTCCGCCACACACTTTGTTCTGGTTAATCCGACAAAAGCCTAGCGCAGAAACTCGAGCGCGACCTGCGAAATTGCTCCGACGATCGGTTCCGCTATTCGGCTCATCCGGCTTCGCCCGCTGAGTCCCGATGCCAGCAGCACGCCGATGCCGATTCCCGCGCCGAATGCGATCAACGCAAACGTTCCCGGGTTCTCTCGACCGTAGGTCACGGCCTGGTCGTAAGTGTTGCTCAACGTTTCACTCGTCTTCTCGTATGCGTTTGATACTGCCTGCCGGGTCTGATCCATGACCTCGCCCGCTTTATCTTTGATGTGCGCTGCTTCTTCACGAGCGCGAGTCGCCGCGCTCGCCGTGTTTATCGAATGACCTGTAGTTGGACCATCAGGTTTGTTTGTCACATTCTTAGTGGATTCCATTGTTCCCTCCTTGATTAATTGTTATTAGCTCGACACAGAGCCCGCCTTGGTCGAACGCGAAACTTCTATGTCGGTATCCGTGAGGCGAGACTGGTCCGTAGAAGACGCGGGGTTACTATCCACACCGGTGTTTGCTCCGCGCGCAAGGTTAAAGCTGCCGGCTTTCTTCTTAACGAGATCTGCAAGGTAAGCAGTAGCGATCCCGGTGAAGACAGTCTTGATGCGGTTCGTGGGTGATGCTGACTTTTGGCGAATGACATCATCCAGATTGCCGCGGACGCGATCGGTGATGTCTTCAATTGTTTCTGCGAGAGCATCGATCATGCGATCGCGTGGACTTGGCCGGCGCTTGAAAATGGCCGACACCAGGACCCCAACGCCGGCGGCCGCGCCGATCGCGACGTAAGGATGCTCGGCCACGTAGGAATGCCAATCGAGACTTTGGTGAATTCGTTCGCCAAGGCGATCGACTGTTTCGGTTATCGCCTCGCGTTTGGCGGCGATGTCTTCGCGAATTTCCTGCGCGCTTCGCGGACCTGCGTCCGGCGTGCGCCCAGCTATGTCAATTCTTTCAGCCATTCTTTGTCCTCCTCGAGCGTCGCCAGAGTTTGCTCGGGCGTGAAGTTTGTGCGCTTAACGCGACCCATTCCGATTGAGGCTGTTACTATCGCGACAAGAAGTAAAGCCCCGCCGATGATGAGCGACGAGTACAACAGCCCGGTGTAAGTTGAAAGGCCAATCACGGCAGCGGCCGTTAGCGTAAGCGCAGCGACCAATCCGATCGCGGCGCCGATCACCATAAGGATTGCGCCCCCGCGGAAGATCTCGATCTTCTCGGTGATCTCCTGCTTCGCGAGTTGAATCTCGTCACGAACCAGCGCGGACGATTTGGCCGCGAGATCACCGAACAACTCACCGAATGTTTCACGCTCCAGGGCCATCGTAGACTCTCTTCGAATCGCTGTGTTCATTTGCATATCGCTACCTCCTTCGAGCGAGCGAGCCTAGCAGCAGCCCCGCCACGCCGGCGATCAAAAGAGTGCGGCCGGGATTCTGCCGTACTGAGTTCTCGATGTTTTTCTTGACGCGATTAACATCCAAACCTTTCAAGTAATCAGCCGACGATTCGAGCCAATCGGCTGCTTGCTTGCCGTATCGTGTTGCGTTGTTGTTTTGCTGAGGGCCCTCTGTTTTGCGCCGCAAAGCTTCGGCGGCTGTGTTCAGTTTCTCGGCAACCGTGTTCTTCATTTTTTCGATTCCAACCTGCGATCGAGTCGCAGGGAACTTCTCGCTTTCATAACTATCCATATGACCTCCTGTCATGACCGTTACGGTTTCAACTCGACCGGGTCCCGTCTTACCCCGCGTCGCCGGCTGCTTGATGAGACATATCAACCTCGGTTAACAATCAGGACGATGCCCGATCAGAGCATGTTCGTTCGCGCGTTTTTCGCGCGTGCTGCGCCGATAGCCGTTTTCACGTCCTTCTCTTCTTCCGGCGGCGGAATCACCGCGGGCAGACCGAGCGATTCAATCCAAAGCTCTCGAGTCCAACCGGATGTGTGATAGAGGTGTTCGTCCTCTTCATCCTCGACCTGTTCGAAAGCTTCGCTGAGCGCATTTGCCGTTTCGCCTTTTGTGTCCTTGGCGAGCTGGCCGATCAACTCCCAATTCAAATGATCTTTTGTTTCAGCCAGCACGATGCATTCGGCGGCCACCAACTGGGCCGCTTCGGGCTTGCCCGCATCGAGGGCCATCTTCATCGCCGTCACTAAAGATTCTCCGATGTGCTTGACCACCTTGCGGCCGTCCGTTTCCAGATTCGGATCGAGGCTGAGTTTTTCAAATACGCCTCGAAGAGTCTGTTCGTGTGTTTGTGTTTGTTCGAGATACTTCTCCCATTCCTCTTTCAGGTCTTCGTTGACCGCGCAGCGCAGCGCGGTTTGATAAATTTGAATTCCACCCATCTCAGTCTCAAGTGCCTGGCACAAGAGTTCGTGCATTTGTTCTTTCTTCATTGCCACCTTTTCCCTCGACGTTGTTATTGTTTCGAGGAATAACTGACAAGCGGCGTGCCATTCGATAAGCATCAACAAGAAGTTTTGAGGTTTCCCTGGACGGCGCGCTAAGTGATAGGAGAAGCCGCGCAAATCCGCGTCGTCTCGCGCCATTCGGTGGCACCCTGACGCGCACACCGCTATTCATCACGGAAGAAACAGGTCCGCGCTTTGTGGCAGGCTGCGTTATTTTCGATCAGACAATTTTTCCAACCGTCCACTTATCGGCCAGCGCGGAGACGAGTTGTGATTCTTACGAAGAGACCAATTGAAATGCACATTTGATGAATCGTGTTTACTGCGGCGGAGCGAGTTTGCATGGCCGGCTGGCCCTTGATTTGATCGGGCGAACGGCCGGGGAGACAGCGAACTCGATGAGTCGAATTGAAAGGTTGCAGCAAACCGGGATTCTGCGGCGCGGAAAGAAGCGATTCCGATACGTAAGCGCGAATGGTGGCCGAGTCAATCGCCCGGATATCGCTCGAATTGAAGCGCTCAGGATTCCTCCTGCGTGGACCGACGTGGCCATCAATCGATCCGCAGGCGGCATGCTGCAAGCCGTTGGAAAAGACGACGCGGGCCGATGGCAATATCTCTATCACCCGAAGCACGTCGCCGAGCGCGAACGAAAGAAATTCGAGCGCCTGCTGAAATTCGCGCAAGCGATTCCCACGATGAGGCGCGTAGTGAATCGCAATCTCAGAAAGCGCGGCCTGGGTCGCGATCGCGTGATGAGTTCGGTGCTGCGAATCCTTTCAACGTGCATGTTGCGCGCGGGCAGCCAGGTCTACGCCGACGAGAATGGCAGCTACGGATTGGCGACGCTCAAGCCAAAGCACGTGAGCGTCAAAGGCGATGTTGTCGAATTTAACTTTCCCGGCAAACGGCAGATTGTCCAACATCGCGAGTTGCGCGATCGGCCCGTCGCAAGAATCGTGCGAGAGCTACTGAAGGTAAAAGCGAAGGAAGTGTTCAAGTATCAGAACGGCAACGGAGAGTTTGTTGACGTCAAGCGCCGCGACATCAATCAATATATCAAGGAAGTAATGGGTGATCGGTTCACGTCCAAAGATTTTCGAACATGGGCGGGGACTTTGATCTGCGCCTGCGCCCTCGCTCGAGCAGGCGCCGAGCAAAAAGAAACCGCCGCATTACGGAAGAAAAAAATCGTGCAAGCGGTCAAGGAAACCGCTTCGATTCTCGGCAACACTCCGGCGGTGTGTCGATCGGCTTACATTTGCCCGGATGTGCTAAAGAGTTTCGAGCGCGGAAGAGTTGTCGAGGAATACTACGAGACTACTGAGGATCTATTGAACCATCGAGGCACCCGAATTCATCGCGCCGAGCGGGCGTTGCTGCGGCTGTTGAAACAAAAAAGTTGATCGTCGGAGTGCCGCGGGTGCGGTGTTCAGCAGGCGATTCAAGAGTGCCGCGGGTGTTCAGAGTACCGGCTTCAGCCGGGTAGTGCGCTGCTTGACGGCAAGGCCCGGCTAAAGGCGGTACTCTGAACGCCCGCATTTATTGAAAGAGCTAAATCAATTTATCAATCGGCGTGTACTCAAGTGCCTGGTCCAGCGCGACTGCTTCGTAAGAAACTTTTCCCTTGTAGGTGTTCGCGCCGCGTTTCAAGTGCACGTCTCTCTTGAAGGCTTCGACTGCGCCGTATCTCGCGAGCTTCAACGCGAAGGGCAAGGTTGCATTCGTAAGCGCAAACGTAGAGGTGCGCGGCACCGCGCCCGGCATGTTGGTCACGCCGTAGTGAAGAACATTCTCGACATAGTAAGTCGGCTGGCTATGGGTAGTCGGCTTTGTTGTCTCGATGCACCCGCCCTGATCGACCGCCACGTCGACGATCACCGATCCGCGAGGCATGTCGCGCAGCATCTCTCGCGTGACCAACTTCGGCGCGGCCGCTCCCGGTACGAGCACCGCGCCCACAACCAGATCCGATGCCGTCACGGATTCCGCGATTGTGTATGGGTTCGAAGCCAATGTGCGAATCCGGCTGCCAAAGATATCGTCGAGGTATCGCAGCCGTTCGAGATCCCGATCGATAATGTTGACCGCTGCGCCGAACCCGACGGCGATCTTCGCGGCGTTTGTTCCAACAACGCCTCCGCCGATGATTGTCACGCGGCCGGGCGCGACTCCGGGCACGCCGCCAAGCAACACTCCGCGCCCGCCATTTATCTTCTCGAGATAAGTCGCGCCAACCTGGATGGCCATTCGACCCGCGACCTCGCTCATCGGAGTCAGCAATGGAAGATGACCCTGATCGTTGGTGATCGTTTCATAAGCGACGCCGGTCACTCCACCATCGAGCAATGCCCGAGTCAACTCGCGAGCGGGTGCCAGATGAAGATAGGTAAAGAGGATTAGTCCCTCGCGAAGGAATCCGTATTCGGATGCGATGGGCTCTTTGACTTTGACTATCATCTCCCCGCGGGACCAGACCTCGTCAGCCGAGCTGATGATTTCGGCGCCGGCAGTCACGTATTCCTGATCGGTGATTCCTGAGCCGTCGCCCGCGCGAGTCTGAACCAGCACGGTGTGACCGTCGCTGGTCAGCGCTTTCACACCCGCCGGCACAAGCCCAACGCGGTACTCGTTGTCCTTCACTTCTTTTGGTAACCCTACGATCATAAATCTCCTGACTGGCTAATCGATCTGCGCGCGTTGCAACTTGCCGGAGTAATCTACGTACACGGCTTTCCATTCCGAAAAAATATCCAGCACCTGCGTCCCGCCTTCGCGATGCCCGTTTCCGGTAGACTTGGTTCCTCCGAACGGAAGGTGAACCTCGGCGCCGATCGTCGATGCGTTCACATAGAAGATTCCAGTCTGCACGTCTTCCATCGCATGAAACGCGCGATTGGTGTCGCTGGTGTAGATCGAAGCGGACAAGCCGAACTTGACTCCGTTCGCGATTTCGATCGCGTGATCCAGATCGCGGCACTCGAGCACCGACACGACCGGGCCAAAGATCTCCTCCTGGGCGATTCGCATCTGCGGCTGCACATCCGAGAACACCGTAGGCTCGATGAAGTAACCGTATTTCAGATCGCCCTTTTCAACCCGGTGGCCGCCACAGCGCATCTTGGCTTTGTCTTCGCGTTTGCCGATCTCGATGTATTCGAGAATTTTTTCCAACGCGTCTTCGTTGATCACCGGACCCACATCGGTTTTATCTTCGAGTCCCGAGCCGAGCCGCAATCGCTTTGTTCGATCGACAAGCATGCTCGTGAACTTTTTGGCGACCTTGCGATGAACGACAACACGCGACGTGGCCGTGCAGCGCTGACCGGTAGTTCCGAACGCGCCCCAGAGCACACCTTCAAGCGCCAGCTCCAGATCGGCGTCTTCCATGATCATGATCACATTCTTGCCGCCCATCTCGAGCGAACAAATCTTGTCCGTGGCCGCGCACGCTTGCCCTACGGTCCGGCCGACTTCGGTCGATCCGGTAAACGAGACAAGCCGAACCTGTGGGTTGTCGAGCAGTGCTTTTCCCACTACGGAGCCGTGTCCGGCGACGATGTTCAAAACGCCGGGAGGCACTCCCGCGTCCGTAAGCGCGGAGACGAAGTTGTAAGTCGAAAGCGGCGTTGCTTCGGCGGGTTTGATCACCACCGTGTTGCCGCACACGAGCGCGGGCAGAATTTTCCACGACGGAATCGCCATTGGAAAATTCCACGGCGTGATCAGTCCGCACACGCCGATCGGTTCGCGAGAACACATCGCATACTTATTCGGAAGCTCGGCCTTCGTCGTATAACCGTGAAGCCTGCGCCCTTCGCCCGCGATGAAGTAGGTCATGTCGATCGCTTCCTGAACATCGCCGCGAGTTTCTTTCAGCACCTTGCCCATCTCGCGAGTCATATCGACGGCGCAATCTTCTTTGCGCCCGATGAGGATCTCGCCTGCTTTGAAAAGTATTTCGGCGCGGCGAGGCGCGGGAACCTTGCGCCATTTTTGGAAAGCTTCGGCGGCGACGCTGACGGCGCGACTGGCGTCGTCGGCGGTTGAGTCCGGAAACAGGCCGACGAGGTCTCGAGTGTCGGCAGGACTTCGATTCTCGATGTACTTGCCGGATTGGGGAGACTGCCACTCGCCTCCAATGTAATTCTGATGTTCTTGCGCTCTTATTTTTGCGGCCGGCTTCGCCATAATGATTGCACCTCCCTGATGTTCGATGATTGAAACGATCGCGCGACTTCTGGTGTGGGCAGCTTATGACAAGCCGAGCACGGCGTCGTCTTGTCGCGATCGGTTGGTTTCCCTTTATTAGGATGATGCTGCCACATTTTTGAATCAGGCGTGTGGCATCCCCAGCAGGTATCGCGCGTGGTTGTGCGCGTTATCCCGGCGTGTTCGGGCCGCGAGGTCATCGCAGGAGGCTTCTTGCTGATGATCCAGAGGAAAGTGAACAGTGCGAGGATGGCGATTGCGACGCCTAAGAAATAGAGGTCTTTCCTATTCATAAAGAACCGGCACGCATGGCAGCGAAAGGGATGGCCGCCTTAAGAGCCGAATCTAGCAAAGCCCCGCATGGGGTGTCAAGAAATCGAGGTTCCGCTGCCGCGCGCGCCATTGCAATCCGAACGTTTCTAAGATATATCGTCGGTATCTTAATCAAACGGAGGACTCACAAGTGGACCTGAACAGACGACTCAAGACAATCGCAGCGGTGGCCGGAATAATTCTTCTGACCGCGACGGCCGCATCTTCTCACCCTAAGAAGACTGCCGTGAAACCGGCTCCGGATGCCGAATTCACGAAACTCATTGCCGAGTACTACAAGGCTTGGAGCTCAATGAATCCCAACAACGCGTCGAAGTACTACGCAAAGGATGCGGATCTCGTCTTCTTTGACATCGCGCCGATGCAGTATCACGGTTGGGACGAATACAAAGCGGGTGTGATGAAGGCTTTCATCGAGCCTTCAGTGAGCGCGGTGCTGACTCCGAACGACGACTTGCGAGTGAATCGCCGCGGCACAGTCGTATGGACCACGGTGACGTTTCATTTATCAGCAAAAGCCAAAGCGGGCGGCGCAACGGAAGTTGACGCGAGGCATACGGCGATATGGGAGAAGCGCGGCGGCAAGTGGCTGATTGTTCACGAACACGTCTCGGCGCCGCTGCCGGGATAAGTCTTCACTGAGGCTTTGGTGCCTTCGAAGTTTTTGAGAAGCTCAACAAATTAGCGAAGAGCCGATACGCGCCCGAGTTGCCCGCGAGGAGTTGTCTTCGCAACGTGAGGCTCGTGTTTATGTATGTGCCTTCGCCGTAGCGCGCGACCAGCAACGCGCCGCGAGTGGGTTCCTCGCCGGCATCACTCGATTCAAGGAGCGGCGTGTAATCGCCGGCCCAAACACTTGCAACGTTCACGGCTCGCTCGACTGTCCAGCCTTCGAAATCCTTTGAAGTGATCTGATTGGGCTTCGCCAGAATCAGATTCTCCGCGTCGAGGATCTTTACTCGCGCCGTCTCGACCGCCAGCCGGTTGCGTGAGAGCGTTATCGGATACGGCGCGAACTGCACGCCCGAGAGCATCAGATTCAAATCATCGGGTTGCTGAGAAAGCACGATCAGATTCCCGCCCTGTCTTGCGTAACGAAACAGACACCTGTTTTGCAGGATCAAATTCGGGTGCGCAAGGTATGCGTCCTCGTCAATCACGATCGCGTCGAATCCGGATAGATCACGGCAATCAGGACGGGATTGGGTTGCAAGGTTGGCAGTGGTGCCATGCTCGATTGAACTGATCTCGTCGATTTTGATGGCTTGATGGGTGACGCCCATCTCGGTGAGCGCGAGCGCCAGCCAGTCGTCCTTTCCGGCGATGTGTCCTGCTTTCAGGTCATCGGCGATCTCGAAATCGATCAGCTTGGCGGCGATCTTAGCGCTCCCGAGCGGATTGGGAGGGGCCGGCTTCTCGGGGCGAAATTCGAGGAGCACATCCGGCGCAAGCGGCGGCTTGAGGATAGGCAAACGAAGCTTGAGCCGGACGATTATCTCCTGGTCTTCGCGGCCGAAAGCAATATGCACAGGTTCGTAGTCATCTTGCGTCAACGCGAGCGGGACCACCCACAACGCTCCCGCGAGCGATCCCGGAGTGCGATTTCGTAATCGCACCGGGAACTCGAAATCGCGAGGCTTGGACCAGTCTCTGAGTGTTGCGAATGGGATTGTCGAAATCTCAACCGGCGGCGCAACGTCGAACCGCGCCAGAGCCGCAAGGCGTATGCTCACCTGACCCATTCCGACTTCCGCGGAAAAAACTAATCTGTTTCCAAAAGGCTCAGGCGGCTGCGTTCCGGGCAGCGATGAGCCGATCGCGTAATAGTCTTCATCGTACAAATGAACTTCAGCGGGCAGCGTGGCAGCCGTCTCCTTTGCGACGTCGTATTCGAATTCCTGTGAGACCAGACCGCCGGAGCCGAGACCTAATACGTCGGAGTCTTTCGATGACTTGTCCGAAGGCGAGAGGCGTTCAGGTCCGCTGAGCAAAATCGGAAACGCGCGAACCCCCCCGTTTCGAAGCGTCACTCGCACTATGAGCTTTTGGCCCGGAACGACGACCGAATCCGAGACCGTCACGTCGAGATTCAAGCCGAGCGCAAGCGCAATCGCCTGCTCCAGCGCGGCTGTGAATCGAATGACGCGAACGAACTGAGCGCCGTAGCGTTCGTGAAGTTCGGCGGGCGTTCCTTCGGCGCGTTTCTCGATCAACTTCTCGATCAGCGCGTCGACAAGGCGTTCGCCGCTAGTCAGCGACTCGACCAGCGTTGACGCGCCGAGATGAGGCGGAGCTATCGAAGTGGAGATCTTTTCAGGCAGGGTGATGCCATCGAGCAATCCGGCATCGCGCTTCAACTTTTCATCGAAGGCCGAGGCTATGAGTTTGAAAAAGCTCTTCTCTCGATCGGCAGTGAGCCGGTCGAAGTTTGCGCCGCGCGAAGCAAAACGTTGGTGAGCGGCCAGGCCGATTTGCGCGTAGCTGCGGCCCCGAATGCTGTCGTACTCATTCAAGTTGATCGATACGTCGGCATTGTTTTCATCGGTGCGCTGAAAGAATCGGCCGGCGCGCCACGCCTCCAAATCAGCTTGCGGAGCTACTTTGGCGTCAGCGGCGGCGGCGAACGCCTCGCGCGCCAATCGCGCGACTGCCTGCTCTACGCCTTCGACTAGCTTTGTGTTGTGCCCGGTGATGATCACGTCGGGGCGCAGCGAACGATATGCGCGGACGAAGCGGCGCAAGGCATCGTCGTGATTCCAAATGCTGATCGCTTCATCCGCGGATCTTGAGTAACCGGGGTCGTGTAGATTGAGGAACAGGACATCGGATCCAGTGATGCGAGCGGCTTCAAGTGCCTCGCGAGTGTGAACGGCGCCCAACCCGGCGTCCAATTCCGCCACGCGCGAACTGTTCTCACTTTCGCCGCGGGTCGCGAAAAGCATGACGGTCCGCGCGCCGAGTTTCTTGCGCAAATATGCGAGCGTGCCGTCGTCTTCATCGCCGGGCCGAGCCGCGACGCACACCACCGTGAACGGGTTAGTGATTGTTCTCAGCGCCTGATCCAGCGCAACCAGACCGCGTTCATCCTCGATCTTTGTGTTATCGATGCGAACGGTCTGTGCTGATCCTTTGAAAGGATCAAAGCACAGACTCAGAAGAACGGCTGAAGCGGTAATCAGTGCGAGTGGAAGTCTCATATCAGAGCGTAAACGCAAATGCGAACGGCTCGGCCATCTTATCATTTTCTCGAATGATGTTGGCTTCCTCATACAATCAGCAGAGCCAGGCTTCGCTTATCATCAGGTCTTGCTTGAATCTCGATCCGAATTTCGCCGAGCCGAAAACGCATGTTAGCATTGCTCCCCATTGCGCGATAACAATTGCCACACCAAATCAAATCAGAAGCTCGGCAAATGAGGTTCGCTGCGAAGATGTCAAAGGCGCGCCGCACCAAACTATTTATCGCATTCTTTGGAATCGGGTTATCGGCAGTAGCGGTAGTCCCTTTCTTTTTTATGGGGCAGTCCAAAGGCGGCGCCGCTTTCGAGTTGCGCATGCCGACGACTCACGACATGTTCCTGCACTACGATCAGATGAAATCTTTTTACAACGGACTGGCGGCGGGTGAGATATATCCACGATGGGAGGAAGACACCAATCGAGGATTCGGCGCACCGACCACGAGCTTCTATCCGCCGGGCATTTATTATCTGACTTCGGGATTCTACGGAGTCACGGGAGACTGGCTCCGGACGCTTTTGGCCGCGCAACTTCTGATGATGATCGCGTCGGCGGCAGCGTTGTACTTCTACGCCCGGCGAGTGATGGGCCGCGCGGCGGCGATTACCGCGATGACTGCGTACGTGGTCTTTCCTTACCACCTGACCGACCAGTATCATCGCGGCGCCATCGCTGAGCTGCTCGGATTTGTTTGGATGCCTTTGATACTGATCTTCTGCGATCGGTTGATGAAAGCGCCGAACGCGGACGAGACGACGCGAATCTCGAGTCGACGAGCGGCGTTTCTTGACGCGGCGGGATTAGCGATTTGCTACGGCGCGTTTCTTTGGTCACATCCGCCAACGGCATATCAGTTCACGCTGGGACTGGGCGTTTATCTTCTGGCCTTGAGCTTCATGCAGCGAGAGTGGAAGGGGCTTTTGGTTGTCAGCGCAGCGATTGCTCTCGGAGTGGGAATCTCCGCCGCGTACTTAGTATCGGCGGCAATCGAGCAGAACCTGATTCATAAAGAGTTTATTTCGGAGACGTGGCCCTATCACGACACCTATATTTTCGTTCACAGTCTCTACTCAGCGGAACTGTACAGTGGATTCTTCAAGCTTCTCGATTGGATATGGATCAGCGGGACGGCATTGATCGCGGGAGTGGCCTTGCTGTTACTGGCCGTGAAGCGGCGCGCGCTCGATCCGGTACCGGCGCTCAAGCAACGAGTCGTTGCGTGGGTGATTCTCGGCGGACTCGCGAGCTTCATGATGGTCAAAGCGTCGATGCCGATTGGAAAGCTGATACCCAAGCTTGATATCGGAGTCTTCACATGGCGGATGCTTTCCATTACTACGCTCGTGACGGCGCTGCTGATTGGCGCGCTGGTGCAAGCGGCGGCGGTTGCCTCAAGGAACGGTTCCCGCCTCAATCGCATTCTATTTGGGTCACTGGCGGCTTTCATGATGATCGGCTTTCTGGGCTTCAGTGCGATCGCTGTAGTTCGGCCAATGATCAATGTTCCGGTTTTTGAGCCCGAGACGGAACATATGAACTACGCGACGATTCCGGCCACGGCCCCCGATGATCCTGGAGAGCTACCCGATGATATGCCCAGGGCCGAGTTGGCTTCGGAGAACGGAACCGTTTCAGTCGAGCAGTGGAACCCTCAGCATCGAGTCATTCATATCGCGTTGACTGACGATGATGTGTTGTTGGTTAAGACGTTCAACTTTCCCGGGTGGTCGGCGGCGATTGATGGCCAGCCGGAGCCGATAAATACAAACCCGGAGATGGGTGACATGGAACTCAAGGTTCGCGAGGGAAAACATATTGTAACGCTGGATTTTCTGGACACGCCGGCCCGCCGGTATGGAACGCTGATAACACTGGCCTCGGTTGGCGTGATTGCGGCGCTTTGCGTCATTTATTTGGGGGCCGGGAGGCCGCTCGACAAAGACGCAACATCATCTTGACAGTAAGACACGGCTGTCTGACAATGGCGCAACAACAAAAGCAAATTCCCACTCAAAAAAGGGAGGGATCGAATGTCCCAAAACTACACCGATGTCGATGCGCTGGAGTTCCTCCGCGAGTCTGGCGATTATGACCGAATCGCAAGCGAACTGGGCGATCGATGGCAGCTTCCGTTTGAATTCGATGTCGAGCCGATCCGCCTTCGAGTGCTGGCAGCCGAAGTTGCGGGCCGAAATGGCCGCAATGACGATATGGATGCGGCGATCGGCCCGTTGCTTGATAATGTCGATCGCGTGCCGTTTAGCCTGGCGCCTCGCGTGCTGTTGGTGATCGCGTTGTATCACTACCGTCACAACGAACCAAGCGAGGCGCATCGGCTTGCGGTAATCGCGGAGACGGTCGCCGGCGTTCGCGAAGACGAGTTCACAAAGGGCGAGGCGGTACAGCTTCAAGGTCAGGCGCTGTGGTCACTCGAACGATGGGAGGAAGCGGCGTGCTGCTTTGAAAAGGCAATCGATATTTATGCCGAGAGCTCGCGCCCTTACTGGCTCGGGTTGGCGTATCTTTGTTTGGGCGCGGTGCGCAATCGAATGGGCACGGTTGAAGAAGCCCGAACGACGCTCGAACGCGCCATCAAGATCCTGTTGAAGAGTCACGACCAATACAACCTGGCCGTAGCGCGTGTGAATGTTGCCCTGGCGCTCAATGTGATCGGCGAGCACGAGACCGCATTGAATTATTTGACATTCGCGCAGGGAACTTTCGAGCGGATCGGGCACCGGCAATACACCTACCTTACGCTCAACAACATTGCGGCAACGCTGGTCTGGCTAAAGGAATATGATCGCGCTGAAGAGTGTGCCGGCCGCGCCATCGAGATGGCAGTCAAGGTTCGAACTACGCAAATCGCCTCGACCTACGAAATCAAAGCCCGCGTGCATCTGGCGCGCCGGGAGTGGGACAAGGCCGAGCACGCGCTGATGAGCGCTCGTGAGATCGCCGAACAAGCCAACAGCCACTCACAACGCGCAGATGTGCGGCGCACTCTGGGCAAGTATTACCTCTCGCAGGATCGCGACGAAGAAGCCGCGGAAGTGCTGTGGCAGGGGCTCGACATTGCACAGAACCTGCGGGCCTCGCTGCTGGAGCTCGAGATCAAGGCTCTCTTATCGCAGGCTTTGTGCGGCTCGAATCCGGTGGAGGCTTGCAAGCTGTTGAGCGATGTCGAGGCGGTGCTGGGATCGCGGCCGCTTACCGAATTGAGGAAAGAGGCGCAGGCTGCGCGAAGACGAATCAACGCTCTGAATCATGAACAGTTCTTCATCGTCTCAGACGCCAGCATCCCGCTCCTTGCCGATGCGAAAATATCGCTCCTGAAGTGGCTTTGGGCGCGCGCCCTCCATAGAGCAAGGGGCAACGCTCGTGATGCGGCCTCAATACTGGGTGTGACGCCGACCTACATTCGAAAGCTTACGAAGGTGATCCCGAGAGATTTGCTGCGACCCGGGAAAAAGCGTTCAAAGAGGGAAGTGAGCGTCTTGTGAACTGCTGTCCGGGTTGACGTTACTCGCGACGCTCTGCTAAGTTGAAGCCTTGAATTTCCAGGCGCGTAGCTCAGGGGTAGAGCACTACCTTGACACGGTAGGGGTCTGCGGTTCAAATCCGCACGCGCCTACCAAAGTTGAAAAAGCGACCCGGCGGTGAATCATTAGGTTCACTGCCTGTCGCATCAGCTCTTGTGAGAGTTGATATCGTTATTTTACGTCAGCCCGCAAAGTCCCCGGCCTGAAACACAGTTGGGGCGCTGACGTAAGATCCGACCAATTGCTGGAAGGTATCGCAACGGACCGACAGCTTAAACCAGACTCGACGTTGCTCGGCAACGTGTAGAGGTGCGCGCGAGGAATTGCTGTTCAATACGGCAACCTCAAAAGCGCGAGATACGCCTCTCCAGGCGAGGGCTGATTTGCGATAACCGCTTGCGAGGTCCAGGAGGATAACTATCAGCAGCTTTCAGCGAAGAGGATTCAGAGACAGACGAGACCGTGCTCCGTCGGTTCGAGTCAACGAGCGCATACGCGTCCGCGAAGTGCGTGTGATCGATGAGGACGGTGCTCAACTCGGAATTATGGCGCCCCAGCAGGCGATCGAGATCGCCCGGGGCAAGGGACTGGACCTGGTCGAAATCGCTCCACAGGCACAGCCCCCGGTCTGCCGGATCATTAACTTCGGCAAGTTTCAATACGAGCAGAAGAAGAAACAAAAAGAGGCCAAAGCCAAACAGACTTTCATCACCGTCAAGGAGATAAAGTTCAGACCGGGTACCGACGAGCACGACTACGATTTCAAGAAGAACAACGCCGTGCGAATTCTCCACGACGGAGACAAGGTGAAAGCGACAGTTCACTTTCGCGGGCGTGAGATTACGCATAAGGAATTGGGCGCCGCGCTGCTGCAGCGCCTCGAGAAAGATCTGGAGGATGCCGGCACCGTGGAAGTGAGGCCCAAGCTCGAGGGCATGAACATGTTCATAATGCTCGCACCAAAGAAGAAATAATTTGATAAGCAACAGGAGGACTAATGCCAAAGCTTAAAACGCACAAGGGCGCAGCGAAGCGATTTCGCCTGACCGCGACCGGGAAGGTCAAACGAGGGCATTCGCACGCGCGACACATTTTGACTTCTAAGACAACGAAGCGGAAACGTCACCTGGATATTGATGTGATGGTTGCCGATGCCGACGTTGGTCTTGTGAAACGAATGCTGCCGTACGGCCGCGGCTGAGTGATTGTCCGTAGTCCGTTGTCAGTAGCAACGGAACTGCGGCGGCACGGACAACAGTCTACTGACTACGAACTACGAACTACTGACTACGGACTAATAAGGAGGGACTTATGCCTCGCGCAAAACGTGGAAACAAGCGTTTGCAAAAACGAAAAGGAATTCTAAAGCTTGCACGCGGATATCGCGGCACCAAAAGCAAGCTCTATCGTCACGCCAAGGAGCAGGTCGAGCGCTCGTTGAATTTCGCGTTCACGGGACGCAAGCTGAAGAAACGAGACTTTCGCTCGCTGTGGATCGTTCGCATAGGCGCGGGCGCTCGCGCGAATGGAATCAGCTACAGCCAGTTCATGCACGGACTAAAGCTTGCCGATATCAAACTCGATCGCAAGGTGCTTGCGGACCTCGCGGTCAACGAGCCATCGGCGTTCGCGGAGATCTCAGGCAAAGTGAAGCAAGCCATCGAATCGAACCGCGCAACCGCAGCTTAGACAATCCTCAAACTCGGAAGGCGGGCGAAGCAGTGGCGTTGCTACTTGCTTCGCCCGTTATCGCGTATGGAAGAAAATCTGCAGAGACTCAAAGATCAGTTCGCCATCGACGCGAAGTCTGTTTCAAACGCCGAAGCGCTTGGCGCGCTTCGCGATAAATACCTCGGCCGCAAGTCCGGTTTGATCATCGCAGAGAAGAAACGCATCGGTTCACTGGCGTCAGAAGCACGTGGAGAATTCGGGCGCCAGGTCAATGAAATCAGCGCGGAAGTCGAAGCCGAAATTGCTCGGCTCGGCGAACAATTTGCAGCCGAGGCGGAAACCAAAGCCCTCGAGCGCGAACGAATCGATGTCACCCTTCCCGGCACGCGGCCCAGACACGGGCACTTGCATCCGCTCACGCTCGTTCGACAGAAAATCGAGGACGTGTTTGTGTCGATGGGCTACTCGGTTGAAGACGGACCCGAAATCGAAACCAGCTTTTACAACTTCGACGCGCTCAATATTCCTCCCGGCCACCCGGCGCGCGATTCCGCCGATACGTTTTATGTGTCGGAGGACCTCGCGCTGCGAAGCCAGACATCGACCGTTCAGATACACACGATGCAGCGTCAGAAGCCGCCGCTGAGAGTGATTGCGCCTGGCCGCGTATTTCGGCGCGACACACCCGACCCGACTCACAATCCGATGTTCTTCCAGGTCGAAGGCCTGAACGTCGATCGCAACATCACGCTTGCCGATCTGAAAGGAACATTGCAGAGGTTCGTCGAGATGATGTTTGGGGCGAGCGTGCGAACCCGGTTTCGCCCGTCTTATTTTCCGTTCACCGAGCCTTCGGCGGAAGTCGACTTCAGTTGTTATGTCTGCGGAGGCTCCGGATGCCGAGTGTGCAAGGGTTCGGGTTGGATTGAATTGGGCGGAAGCGGAATGGTTCATCCAAACGTACTGGAAAAGGTCGGCATCGATCCGGAGGAATTCTCGGGGTTCGCATTCGGGCTGGGCATCGATCGGATGGCCGGTCTGATGTACGACATCGATGACATTCGATTGTTGTTTGAGAACGACCTTCGATTCCTTGAACAGTTCGGGTAACTGCTTTGGTTTCTGGTCTCTGGTTGCTGGTTTCTTGGTTTCACCTGGAATTCGCAACCAGAAACCAGAAACAATAAACCAGAAACTGCAGGCTTGATGCCCAAAGAATCATATCAACCACTCGATAAGACCGTATTCATCCTCGGCGGCGCCGGACTCGTCGGCACGCAGATTTCATTTCAAGTAGCACGCCAGCTCAAGCCTGAAAAAATCGTCATCGCGTCACTCTTTCAGGAAGAAGTGCGCGAGTTGACTCGCGAGCTTCGCAAGGAATTCCGGGCGATCAAATTCGTCGAGCTTTGGGGAAATATCTTTGTGCGATCAGAACTTGCCCGGGCCGATCGCGAAGAGCTGCTCGCGAGCCCCACCCGTCGTCGCGCGCTTTACGACGATTTGTTTGGTTCGCTCGACGGAGCTTACGAACGCTCAATGCTTGCGGCCGCTGTTCGCGAACACGGCGCCGATGTGTTGATCGACTGCGTGAACACGGCGTCCGGCATCAGCTATCAGGACGTTTACACGACGTCGATTGAGGTTCGAAACTCGCTGGACTATATCGGTGAGCGGATCTCCGAGCACGATCTGAAACCGATTTGGGACAAGCGCGCGCGGCTCGAACGCACGTTTGAAACGCTGCTGTTGTCTCAGTCTATTCCACAACTCATTCGGCACACACAATTGATATATCGCGCGATGGTCCAGGTGGGAACGCGAGTTTACGTCAAGGTCGGAACCACCGGCACCGGCGGCATGGGATTGAACATTCCCTACACGCACGGCGAAGACAAACCCTCGGCAAAGCTGATGTCAAAGACCGCGATAGGATTCGCGCACACCGGGTTGATGTTTTTGATGGCGCGCACGCCGGGCGGTCCGATAGTAAAAGAGATCAAACCGGGAGCGATGATCGGCTACAAAAAAGTGACGTATCAACCGCTCACGCATCATCGCGACAACACGCCGGTTTTCATGTACGCGCCGCGCACTCAGCACTTCGATGGCGAGATCGAGCTTTCAATGCCGGGCGATGAATTCAAGAAACTCGGAGAGCTCGAGATGGTCGGCGTTGATACGGGTGAGAACGGGTTCTTCGCGCGCGGCGAGTTCGAAGCGGTGACTTCGATCAATCAGATGGAGTTCGTTACTCCGGAAGAAATCGCGAGCAACGTCGTGCTCGAAATCAAAGGCAGCAACACGGGAGTCGATGTGATTGCAGCCATCGATTCGGCAATAATGACTCCGAGTTATCGAGCCGGTTACCTGCGCGGCTCGGCAATCGAAGCGATGCGAAGGCTCGAGCACGAGACGAATTCGCATTCGATTGCTACGGGCGAGCTTGGGCCTCCGAAGCTCACCAAGCTTTTGTACGAGGCGCACCTGCTGAAAACAAAATACAAAACGCTTCAGGACGTATCCGATCAAAGTCCGGAAGAAATTTCCGGCTCGCTGTGGCGTTATTTGCAACGCAACCACGCGCTCCGAAACACGATCGTCTCGATTGGCATTCCGATTCTGCCGCCCGAAGGTGACCGCCTGGTTCGAGGACCTCGGATCAACGTCCCGGAGTATGCGGGACAAACCAAAATGCCTGTGACCGAATCTGCGATCGATGAATGGGCCGAGCGCGGCTGGCTCGATTTGAGAGCGTCGAACATGCAACGCTGGCAGCAGCGATTTCGAGCAATGTTGAGATCGGCTCAAACAATTCACCGGCAGGGTTCCGCGGCCATTACGATGGAGGCTTATCGAAGCGAAGAGATCAGAATCGGCGAAGTTGTCGGATGGATTTTCAATAACGAGGAGGGGGGTTATCGGATTAAGTAAGCAATGTCCGATTTTGGCCTTCTGTGTTCATACGACCGGTAATCGGTCCTCAATGAAAAATGTACCGCGCCAGCAAAACCCCCACGCCAATCGAGGTAATCATTAATGCTTCGTCGGGCGGCCCCGGGAAAGAAGAGGTTAGTAACCCGCTCACGAGCCTTTTCAATCAGGGCGGTGTCGATGCGCACATATCTCTAGCTCGTAGCGGCGAACAACTCGTTGAACTCGCGGAACGCGGGGCTAAGGGCGACGCCCGGACTATCGTTGCCGGGGGTGGCGACGGGACGATCAATGCAGTCGCATCGACTCTGATTGATACCGATAAGACTCTCGGAGTGCTGCCGCTCGGAACGCTCAATCACTTTGCTAAGGACCTGAAGATCCCGCTTGATCTACAGGGCGCAGTGGATAACATAATCGCTAACCACGTGGTCACGGTTGATGTCGGCGAAGTCAACGGACACATATTCATCAACAACTCGAGTCTGGGTCTCTATCCGCGACTTGTACACGAGCGAGAAGAGAAGCAGCGTCTCGGACACGGCAAGTGGCCTGCGTTTGTGTGGGCAGCCTTCAGCGTAATGCGGCGATATCCATTTCTTGACGTCCGCCTGAGCGTCGACGGAAAGGAGATCTCAAGCCGGACTCCTTTTGTGTTCGTAGGCAACAACGAATACGAAATGGAAAACTTCAATATTGGTCGGCGGGCGCGGCTCGATCGAGGTGAATTGAGCCTTTACTTTTCTCATCGCATGCGGCGGCTTGGGCTGGTGGGGCTCGCTTTGCGTGCGCTCGTTCGGCGAGTCGAGAACGCTCAGGAATTCGTCAGGATGCGCGCGACTGAGTTTTCGATAGAGACCAAACGCAGCAGCATTCGCGTCGCTACGGATGGCGAAGTGATGATGATGAAACCACCGCTTCGCTATCGTGTACGGCCCAGGGCGCTGAAGGTGATCGTGCCGGCGCCCGGCTTCGCTCAAGAAGGCAAGGAGCCGTGATGAGAACCGTCGTTCACTTGTCCGACATTCACTTCGGAGCGGTCAACGAAGCGATCATCGTTCCGCTCATTCAAGCCATCAACGAAGTGAAGCCTGATGTTGTCGCCGTTTCCGGAGACCTCACGCAGCGCGCCAGGTCGCATCAATTCAAAGCGGCTCGCGAATTCCTGGATTCGCTCCCGCAACCTCAAATCGTCGTGCCGGGTAATCACGACATTCCGTTGCACAATGTATTTGCTCGATTCGCGCAACCGTTGGAAAAGTATCGGCGCTACATCACCGATGACCTGCGGCCTTTCTATGCTGATGATGAGATCGCAGTATTCGGAGTAAACACGGCGCGATCGCTGACTATCAAAGGCGGGCGCATCAATCGGACTCAGGTTGCTTGGCTGCGGGAGAAATTCTGCGCGTTCGACCCGGAGACTATCAAGGTTCTGGTCACCCATCATCCTTTCGATTTGCCGGACGGCCACGATGATCGAGACCTTGTCGGCCGCGCTCGCATGGCGATGAGGGAGCTCTCGACTTGTGGAGCAGATGTATTTCTCGCTGGCCATCTGCACGTAGGCCACACGGGTGAAACGGCAAAGCGATACAAATTCGCGGGACGCGCGGCGCTTGTTGTTCAGGCCGGAACCGCGACCTCAACTCGCGCAAGAGGCGAGGCAAATTCTTTCAATGTCATTCGTGTGGCGCGGGCCGACACTTTAATCCAGATATCAATCGAGCGATTAGAGTGGCAACCGTCGCAGGGAACATTCTTGACTGCGCACACCGACCGCTTTCGCCGGGTGAGCGCGGGCTGGTCGCGATTATGAAAGAGCGACGAGGATGATGGCGAATGAATTCGACACAACCAAGATGGATCAAGTTCGCGGCGACACTAATAGGATTGCGCAAACGGCTCGGCCTGACGCTGCTGGCCGGACTGGTTTGTGCTGCTGGAGCGTTGATCTTCTTAGCCAGGCTAGCCGATGAAATGGCGGAAGGCGACGCAGCGCGATTTGACGACTGGGCCCGTTCCGGCATCCACCTAGCCGCATCTCCCGCGGTGACCTTCGCGATGCGAGGCGTGACAGTCTTAGGCGGGCCGCTTGTTCTGTTCAGCCTGAGCCTCGTCGTTGGCGTCGGGTTTTTCGTGAAGAAGAATTATCGAGCGATGATATTGCTCATAGCAACGGTTGTGGGATCGAGCCTGCTGAACGAGGTGCTCAAGGCTAGCTTTCATCGCACGCGCCCGCTGCCTTTCTTCGACATAACGGCTCCAAATTCCTACAGCTTTCCGAGCGGGCACGCGCTGATGAGTTTCTGTTTTTATTCGAGTATGGCCGCCTTGATCTCTCGGCGCAGCAAGAGCCGAACGGTTCGCATCACGGTTTGGGCGCTAGCGAGTGTCCTTATACTGGCTATCGGAGTTTCGCGGATTTATCTTGGCGTGCATTATCCGAGTGATGTTGTTGCGGGTTTTGCCGCGGCGTTTATCTGGGTGATGTTCATCGTGATTGTAGATCGTGCGATTCCTCGCAAAGACGATGAGGCGAAAGGCTGATCTATCGATCACGAATCGCCGATTGTCAGCGGCGATGAAGACGCGATCTTTGCCTTCGAGTCCGAGCGGCTGCTAGAATCCGTGCTTTCTTTGACGCCGGTGATAATCGATGAAGATCAGTTATAAGTGGCTGGGCGAGCTTGTGTCGCTCACGCTGAATCCAAAAGAACTGGCCGAGCGGCTGACAATGGCCGGACTCGCTGTCGAAGGCATCGAGCCCGTCCGCGACGATCACATTCTCGATTTCGATTTGACTTCGAATCGCCCCGACGCGCTTTCGCATCTCGGCATAGCCCGCGAAGCCGCGCTCGTGTGCGGCACTTCTCTGATTCATCGTTCGATCACGCTGAATGAAGGCGTTGCGAATGCCGAGTCGGTTGCCTCTGTCGAAATTCTCGATCCCGACTTGTGTCCCCGATACGCCGCGCGCGTTGTTCGCGGTGTCAAAGTCGCGCCGTCGCCGAAATGGCTCGCCGAGCGGCTCGAATCGATAGGACAGCGCTCGGTCAACAACGTTGCCGACGTAACCAACTACGTGATGTTCGAGATGGGGCAACCCACTCACGCCTTCGATTTGAATCTACTGCACGGCCATCGCATCATCGTTCGGCGTCCGCGGCCCGGCGAACGAATCACGACGCTCGACGGATTCGATCGAGAGCTTGCACCAGAGATGCTGGTCATCGCCGACGCGGATCGCGCGGTCGCCATCGCCGGAGTGATGGGGGGCGCGGACACGGAAATTAACGACCGGACAACTGACGTGCTGATTGAAAGCGCGTACTTCAATCCGGCGTCGATTCGACACACCGCGAGGGCACTCGGGATGGACACCGAGGCTTCGTACAGATTTGCGCGAGGCGTTGATTTCGAAGCGCAGGTTCGTGCCGCCGATCGCGTTGCCGAGTTGGTAGCCGAGATCGCAGGCGGAACAATTTTGAAAGGAGCGATTGATGTTTATCCGGCGCACATCACTCGCGACGCGGTGTCGTTGCGAGAGTCGCGCGTTGAACGGCTAACCGGATTGAAGCCTTCGATCGAACAAGCGGCCGATATCCTGCGGGCGTTGCAGTTCAAGGTCGAGGTCAATGCTAACGATAAAACGTTGCGCGCCGAGGCTCCGTCGTTTCGCATAGATATTTCGCGCGAAGAAGACCTTGTCGAAGAAGTCGCGCGGCACGTAGGTTACGACCTGGTTGATGTGACGCTGCCTGCGTGGAGCGGAGCAGGGAAGTATCTCGCCGGAGACAGGGAGCGCCGCAACGTGAGGCGAGCTCTGACGGGGCTGGGCTTCGATGAAGCGTATTCATTCAGCTTTGTCAGCGGCGAACGCGATCGGCTTTTTCGGCCCGCGGATACTCCGGCGCCGACGTTGTTGAATCCGATCGACGTCGATCAGTCGGAGATGCGAGCGTCGCTTGTCACGGGTTTGCTCGACGCTGTGCAGCACAACTTCAATCAAGGCTCTCGCGATGTGAAGCTGTTCGAGATCGGCCGCGTATTCACTCCCGGTTCCGGCGCCCCGCGTCCTCGGGAGAGTGAATCTCTGGGCATTGCAATGACCGGGTCGGCGATCGCGGATGACTGGCGTGACCACCGGCAGCTCGAATTCTTTGATGTGAAGGGCGCGATCGAAACTGTGCTCTCAACATTGAACATCTCCGGCTTTACAATTGATCGAGCCCGTGTAGAATACCTGCATCCTGGACAGTCGGCGGTGCTTTCGCGTGACGGTGTTGAGGTAGCGCGGTTCGGCCGTCTTCATCCGCGGGTGGCCTCTCTTTACAAGTTCCGCCAGCCGGTTTTTGTAGGCGAGATCGCGTTCGATATGCTCCTCGCTTTACCGGCTGACCAGGTTCGTTTCGCGGCGTTGTCAAGATTCCCGGCCGCGTCGCGCGACATATCGGCTCTGGTTCCGGATAGGGTTATGTGGGGAGAGATTGAAAGCGCAGTCAAGGATCTGGGAATTACCGAGATCGTTTCAGTGCGGCTCTTCGACACTTACAAAGGGAAAGAGATGCAGGATGGTTTTAGCTCTTTGGCCTTTCGGGTTACGTATCGAAGCGAAGATCGCACGCTCACGGACGAAGAGCTGGCTGGAATGCACGAACGAGTAAGGTCATCGCTCGAGCAGCGCTTTGGCGCACAACTTAGGTAATTGAGGATTGAGGATTGCGGATTGAGGAACGGAAAGCGAACCCGAATTCGGCAATCGCAATTCGGCAATTAAGGGGGCTTGGTGAGCGGAATCTACGGTCTGGAAAAGTTCTCACACCTCGAGGACAAAATCTATCGCACGATTGAGCAGTTTAAGCGTGAGCGGCAGGAGCGCGAAGCGCTCGAACGCGAAGTGCTCACCTTGCGGCGTGAGTTGAGCCGTTCGAGCGATGATAAGCAGCGTCTCGAGCTGCACGTGGAACGATTGTTAACCGAGCGCGACGCAATCAAGCTGAAGGTCGAGGGTATGCTCGATGCCATCGCGGTGCTCGAAGTAGACGCGGCCGAAGCGGCGAAGAAATGACCGCGGCGCGCCGGGGGATGAGCTTTCGCCGGCGTGAATGGTGACTATGGATAACAATCCGAGCCAATCGCATAAGGTCGTGATTTACAATCAGACCTATACGCTTCGAAGCACTCACGACTCCGAATACATTCAGGAGCTGGCCGAACACGTGAACCGGCGCATGAATGAAATCGCGCACGCGACGATGACCGTTGACTCGCTGCGGGTCGCGATACTGGCGGCCATTCAAATTACGGATGAGCTCTATCAATCGAAGCGCGAGATGAAAGAAACCGAAGAAGAGATCGCTGACCGAAGCGCCAAATACGCCGAGTTGCTCGATCAGTTTCTGCGAGCCGAGATTGCAGAACCCGCCAAGTAGTAACCTGCTAAGTAGTATTTGCCACGTCGGATCAACGATGATAAACTCAGCCTATCAATAGGAACCCATTCGGGAAAATGCATCATCAGTAATCCGACTTCGGAGGGGTCTTATGCGCCGAATTCGTATTCCGCTTCTGCTACTCTTAATCTTACCCTCACCGAGTATTAGTCAGAGTCTCGGCATTACGATTGCAGGTACGGTTAGCTTTCGTGGCGCTCGCTTGCCCAATGCTGTGGTGACGGTAACCAATGAGATGACAGGCACAGCTCGAAGCATTGTCACTGACGATAATGGAAGATACACTTTGGGCTTGCTTCCTCCGGGACCCTACGTTGTCAGCGTCAGCATACCAGGCTTCAAGGTCTATCGGGAGAAGATCGAACTCAGCGCATTAACAGCATCAGAGACTCTCAACATAGAGATCGGAGAAGGGCCTGTTCCAGTGACTGGCGGCCAGCCCCCAACCGCCCCAAAAGAGCCTCCACAAACGCACGCTGACTCCCAGGCGCCGCTCGTAGGTCCTCACCAAGCCGAGGACAGAAAGAACCCTCAGCCGTCACGCGCGCGCACGGCAGGGCTAAGGAACGTCCCCGAGGTCGTCGAAGAAACCTTTGTTGATGAAATGGAGCTCAAGAAGTGGCTGGATGAACAGAAACGCCTCGGAAAGATGTTGTTGACCATTGTACCCCTCAAGGACAAGACAAGCCTATTCGTTCTTACTCGAGGCCGTAGATCTGCGTTCGTTGTAAGCGCTGTGCAAACGCTAAGTGCAGAAGATCTGCAGTCGCGAATAAATGAGCAGCGGAAAAGGGTCTTTCTCGGATTACACCGACTGACGGGTAGCTTATATATGATGGTCTTCCGCGATGGCAACTGAGATGTCTCTTGGCGGTTTGAGAAAGAAAGCATTTGCGAGACGACTTCAATGCAGGCAGAAAAGCATTGCACATCCAAGACCGATAGTGAGCAGCCGAAATCCAAATGGCAAAGATCGATCGAGCTACTCCAGACAAGCGGCGTAACCGCTTTGATCACCGTCGTGCTGGGGGGAGCGATCGGGCAGTACATTTCATGTGATATTCAAACCAGACTAAAGGAGAGGGAATTTCGGCAGTCTTGGATGAAGACCGCAGGCGATCAGGCGATTGCGGCGCATAGTCAGTACTTGACTCAGGAACAGGACGCAGTGAAGCGCGCTTACAAGTTGATAGGAAGCTATATCTCGGCTCTGGATGATTTGATATATGTAACCGGACCGGGATTTGACGCCCCTGCGAGTGAAATAGCAGAACAAATCACCCTCATTCAAAAGAAGCACAATGAGATTGATAGCCTATGGCGTAGCGAGCGCGATGAATTGAAATTACTGATGGGCTATTACCATCCGGCGGATCCACAAGTGATGGATGCGTGGGATGAGTTGGTCGATTCGCTTAGAGCCTATTCGAGTTGTGCCGGAACGTGGCACCAGTCACATATCGAGGAAACCGATGTCAAAATCGATGACGCCTGCAGGCTTGAAAAGGAGAGCGTCGGAAAGAAGCTCAAGAGCTTGACGACGAGGCTTGAAGAGGGTCGACGATATGCTTGGGAGGGATGGGAATCGCCGGAGAGCCTACGGAATGCCCTAGAAAGCAGCGTCGGACTGGATCGTAAAAAGAAACACTCGTCCCAGAGCGAAAAGATAGAGACACCGAGTAACAGTGTTATGAACGCAACTCAAAACGCAAACAAACAGAGAAAGCCCTGAGGTCTACTCTCGAACAAGTCGTGCTGGCGACGTATGAAACCGACCACGCTGTTTTTCCATTCGGATTTGTGCGCGACAGTGCCTTGATTTGCTGCCGACTGAGCTAGATCGTTTCTCTCGGGTCCGGGTGCGCCAGTATCGCCGCGGCCTGCTCTTTTCGATACTTCCCGATCGCCTCGCGAAACTCCGAATGCTTAACCCCTAAGATCGCCGCCGCGAAAAGCGCCGCATTGATCGCGCCGGGTTTTCCGATCGCGAGCGTCGCTACGGGAATCCCCGCGGGCATCTGCACCATCGACAACAGCGAGTCCAACCCCTTAAGGGACTTTGACTCCATCGGAACTCCCAGCACCGGCAGCAGCGTTTTGGCCGCGGCCACGCCGGCCAGATGCGCCGCTCCGCCCGCGGCCGCGATGATCACCTCGATTCCGCGTCCGTCCGCGGACTCGACGTATTCGAAAAGCTGATCCGGAGTTCGATGGGCAGAAAGCACCCGAACCTCGAATGGAATCGTCAGCGTTTCAAGCGTCGCCGCCGCGTGCGACATCGTTTCCCAATCCGATTTGGATCCCATTATGATACCGACCAATGCTTGCATAGTGGCTCCTGTTCAAGTGTGATCGCCAGCCCTGATGGCTGATGTGAAGGATCGGATTATAGCGTGACGGCGAGGCTGTGGCGAACGCACGTCAGAATTCCCAGGCAGCCTCAATCAGAGATCGCTCTCCCTGAAACGGTGGAACGATGGACACGTCCAAAGGCGTAGGATAGACTTGAACGGGTTGTGATCGAAGGTTCGGATAAAGAGTAGGGCTCAGAAAAAGGGAGATTAGTTTTGGGATATTATATACAAATGCTGATCGTATTCGTGCTCGTGCTTGGCGCCATGGTTGTGGTTCACGAGTTTGGTCATTTCATCGTAGCGAAGTTCTTTAAGATTCGAGTCGATGTATTCAGCGTGGGTTTTGGTAAACGGCTTTGGGGCGTGAAGAAGGGCGATACCGATTATCGCGTCAGCCTCATTCCGCTGGGCGGCTACGTCAAGATGGCCGGCGAAAACCTGGATGAGCAGCGAACGGGCGCGGAGTACGAATTCATGTCAAAGCCAAAATGGCAGCGCTTCTGCGTCGCGGTCGCCGGCCCCGCTATGAACATCCTGACGGCGCTTGCGATTCCTGCTGCCATTGCGATGATGCACCACGAGGTTCCGGCATACCTCGACAAGCCCGCGATTGTAAAAGCAGTCGAGCCGGACTCGCCCGCCGAAACAGCGGGGATTCAACCGGGTGACTTGATTCAGAAGCTGGATGGAATTCAGAACCCGAGCTGGCAACAGGTTGAAGACCACGTGGCGGTGAATCCCGATCAGCAACTCCCGGTTTTCATTAATCGCTCGGGAGAGACGAAACAGGTTGCCCTTCGCGTGAAGGGGCGAGATTTCGATAAGGAAAAGATCGGCTACTCAGGCCTCAAGGCTGACGATGAGCGCATAACCGTTCGAGATGTTAAGCCCGGCGAACCCGCGGACGTTGCGGGTTTGAAGTCCGGTGACAACATCGTTGCGGTCAACGGCACTCGCATCGAGCAGAGCGAGTACGGCCAGCTCGATATCATCAAAGCAATCCGCGCGAGCATCGACAAGCCGCTGACTCTTACCATCAGGCGAAACGACGGGACACTGGACCTTCAGGCGACGCCGCGGATCGACGAGGGCGAGCTTCGATTGGGATTCACTCAATCGATAACCGGCCGAGAGATGATCAATCAGCGGCTTTCCCCGCTTGCCGCCATAAGGTACTCCGTCGACGAGAACATTCGCGTTGTGCAACTGACTAAGACGGCGCTCGCGCAGGTGTTCGCCGGCAAGCGCTCGGCCAAGGATACGCTGACAGGCCCGGTTGGCATCGCTCAAATCGTTGGCCAGGCCGCGCAGGAGGGCTCGCTTCAAGTGTTCAGGTTGATGGCGATACTCTCGCTCAATCTCGGTGTCTTTAACCTGCTTCCCATCCCCGTGCTCGACGGCGGATTGATCTTCATGCTCGCGCTTGAAGCCTTCCTCGGTGTGTTTGGGATGTCGCTGAGCCTGCGAATCAAGGAGCGAATGATGCAGGTGGGCCTGGTTATGCTGATGCTGCTGATGGGTTTCGTAATCTTCAACGACATCGCAAAACGAATTCCCAGCAGCTCGCCGCCACAAACTGAGCAGCCCGCAAATCGCTGAACGCTTCGGGCTACTTGAACAGCCCGAGAAACATCGACGTCGCTTGCGCTGCCTTTCGCTTTGCCCAGGCGAAAGGCCAGCGCGCTCCACGACCGATCCTTCCCCACACGCTTGATTCCGCGGCATCATCGAACAACGAGTAAGCCACCGGCGTGACCAGTAACGTAAGCAGCAAACATAGTGATTGCCCGCCGATGATCATTATCGCAACCGAACGTCGCGAGCCCGATCCGGGTCCAGTGCCGAACGCGGTTGGAATCATCCCGGCCACCAGCGCGAAGGTAGTCATAAGAATTGGACGCATTCGATCGCGGCACGCCTGAAGAATCGCGTCATATCTGGGCAAGCCCTGTTTTCGCCTGAGATTGTTTGTGTGGTCGATCTGCAGAATCGAATTCTTCTTCACGATCCCGAATAACATCAGCACACCGATCGACGAATAGATGATCGAGAAGTTCTGCCCGGTCACCAGCAGGGAAATCACCGCGAACGGAATTGAGAGCGGCAGGCTGAGCAGAATTGTCAGCGGGTGAATAAAGCTCTCGAACTGCGCGGCCAGAATCATGTACATCATCACCAGCGAGAGCGCGAACGCTCCGAGGAAGGCGCCAGCCGCGCGCCCCATCTCCCGGGATCTTCCGCTGAAGCTTCCATCATACGCGTGATCCAAATGTAGCTCGGGGAGCTTCGCGCTCAGGTTTGCCATCACCTGTGAGGCCGCGTGTCCTTTGGCTACGTTGCAAGTAATCACGCTCTGGCGCTGGCGGTTGTACCGATCGATCTGTGCCGGACCGGTGCCTTGATCCAACGCGACCAGACTATCGAGCCTGACATTCCCACCACGGCTCGACGGAACATAAAGTTGTGAAATGCTCTCGGCGCTGTTGCGATAGCTCTCATCTACACGCAGCCGCAGTTCGTAGCGATCATCGCCTTCGCGATATGACGAAACCACCTGGCCGCCGACCATCGTGCGCAGCGCGCCGGCAATTGAGTTGACCGATACACCCATGTCACCGGCCTTATCGCGGTTGATGTGAACTCGAACCTCGGGCTTTCCTTCTTCGAGCGATGTGTCGACGTCCACGGCGCCGGGCGTGTTGCGGAGAATGTCCATAACGCCATCCGAGTATTCGTGAAGCTTCGCGATGTCGGGGCCTCGAATCACAAACACGACGTCGGCGTTTGCGTTTCCGCTCGAGACGGGTGAAGGGATTTGCACCGCCGGATGCACTTGTTTGTACTGCCCGAGCCACGCGCGTGCTATCTGCATGATCTGCTGTTGTGTCTGCTTGCGCTTGTCCATCGGAATCAGCTCGAAGAAGATCGAAGCGCGGTTTACTCGTTGCTGCTGGTCGCCGCCCACTGTCGTCAGCACGTGATCGATCACTCCGCCGGGCAAATCGCTTCGCATTCGATTCGTCACGTCCTGTACGAACTTGTCGGTTTCATCGAGCGACGTGCCCTCGGGCAAACGAAGCGTAACTTCCATCTGCGATTGGTCGTCCTCGGGCAGAAAGTCCTTGCCGATCATTCCAAACAACCAGTAAGTCGAAATCATTACACCAAACGCGACGATCATGATCATCGCGCGATGCGCCAGCGACCACTTCAACATCGCGGTGTAAGGCCGATCGATGTAGATGTACAGCTTTGAATCCTTCGACGTGTGACCCTCTTTCTTCCCGAGGTTCTTCTTCAGGAACCGAGAAGCCAGCATCGGCGTCAATGTGAAACTCACGAAGAGCGAAACGAGGATCGCGAACGCCGCCGTCCAACCGAAGCCGCCCATGAATCTGCCGACCACGCCGCTCATGAACGCAAGCGGCAAAAAGATAATCACAAGCGAGAAGGTCGTGGCCATAACAGCCAGTCCGACATCGCGGGTTCCTTCGCGTGCGGCCTGAATCGGGGGCAATCCTTTCTCTTCGATGTAGTGATAGATGTTTTCCAAAACGACGATCGCGTCGTCGATCACAATGCCGACGCATAAGACCAGAGCCAGCATCGTGATGTTGTTGAGCGTCAGATCCAGATACCACATCAGCGCGTAGGTCGCGATGATCGATGTTGGAATCGCTATGCTCGAGATGATGGTCGATCTGAGATCTCGAATGAACAGCAGCACTACGAGCGCGGCGAAAAGAGCGCCGAGAATCAGGTGCTCCTGGATAGCTTCAAATGATCCCTTGATAAACGTCGATTGATCGCGAATAACCTGAATCTGAAAATCGGGCGGAAGCGACGTCTGAAGTTGAGCGAGCCGCGCCTTTACGGCGTCCACGACCTGCACGGTGTTTGTGCCCGACTGTTTGCGGATCTCCATGACGACGGCTTGTGTCCCGTCGAGCCGCGCGACTGTGCGCGGCTCCTCGACGCCGTCTTCAACGTAGCCTATGTCGCGTACGCGGACCGGCGCGTTGCCGATGTAGGTAATGATCAGATTGTTGAAATCTTCGACGCGTTCAACTCGCCCAAGCGTGCGCAGTGTCAATTCTTTCGCGCCCTGATCGATTCGGCCGCCCGGTATCTCGACGTTCTGAGTTGCGAGCCCCTGGCGAACCTGATCGATCGTAAGGTTATAGGAACTCAGTTTCTTCGGATCGATGTATACCTGGACTTCGCGTTTACGGTCGCCGATGAATCGCACCTGGCCGACGCCCCCAAGCGACTCGATGTTCTGCTTGATGCGCTTGTCGGATATTTCAGTGGTCTCGCGAAGGCTGCGCCTCGCCGAGACCGCCAGCGACATAACGGGCTGCGCGTCAACGTCGAGTTTGTCGATCACCGGCGGTTCGACGTCTTCGGGAAGGTCCTTGAGAACTCGATTGATCCGATCGCGAACGTCCTGCGCCGCGGAATCTGTCGGACGCTCGAGCACAAACGTGATAAAGACCTGGGACACGCCTTCGGCCGAAACCGAGCGCATCTCGTCAATCCCTTCGATCGTGTTGACGGCTTCTTCGATCCGTTTGGTTATCTGTGTTTCAATCTCTTCGGGGGACGCGCCCGGGAGAGTTGTCGTCACGGTGACGGTAGGGAACTGGACCTTTGGAAACAGATCGACGCCCAGTTTCATGTAAGCGTAGCCGCCGATGACGATCAGCGCGACTCCGAGCATGGTCGCGAATACGGGCCGCTTGATGCATATCTCCGCAAGCTTTTGCATAATTCCTCTCGAAGAAGCGGGTGACGAGGAGGACCGAGGACCGCGCGGCGGTCGCCAGTCGTCCGTCATCGGTCTATCCGGCTGCCACCGCGGAGCCGTCGTGAAGTTGTTCCGCGTTGCTGGTGATCACTCGCTCGCCGGCTTTTACGCCTTCGAGTATTTCAACCAGTGACCCGTCTCGCGCGCCGAGTTTTACAATTCGCTCGACTGCGACCGCGCCTTCAAGAACAAAAATCTTGGTCACGCCGGCCAGCGACACAACCGCCTTCTCGGGAACCATCAGCGCCATCGTTTTCGAGTTCGAAACGATTTGCGAACGCGCGAACATTCCCGGTCTAAGCAGTGCGTTGGAATTGGCGACCTCGGCTTCCGCCATCAGTGAACGACTCTTCTCGTCCATCGAAGGATTGATTCGCTTGATCACGCCTTTGAACTCGCGGTCCGGAAACGAATCGACTTTCAGGGTTACGACTTGTCCTTTGGCAATGCTGGCGGCGAACGTCTCGGGCACTTCAAGCCTGAGCCTGAGCGGATTTATCTGAACGATCGTGACGACTGGTTTGCCCGGCTGAAGATACTCACCACGCGAAGCGGTCTTCTCTTTAACGACGCCGCTGAGCGGCGAGATTATGTCCGAGTCCGCAAGTTGCTTTTTTGTGAGATCCAGTGCCGCGCGCTTCTCTTCGATGATGCCTTCGAGGTTGCGAACATTTTCGAGTGACGCCTGGTAACGCGCCTCCGCCTGGTCCACGGTTTTCTGATACACATCGTACTGCTGGTTGGAGATGGTCCCGGCATCGAAGAGCTTCTTTGCGGCCGTCAGGTCGTAGCGAGCACGCTCGAGCGCCGCGACTGCCTGCCGCACATCCGGTTGTTTCTGCGGATCGATTTTTCCGTCTCGGGTGATGCCCAGCTTTGCTTCCGCCTGATGCAGAGCGGCTTCCGCCTGGTCGCGCTTGAGTTTCAACTCACGCTGGTCTATCCGTGCAATCACCTGCCCGCGGCTGACCGGACTCCCCAGATCAACGCTTATCGATTCCAGATTTCCCGAACCCTGGCTCGAAACCGTTACCTGGTCCTGAGCTTCAAGCGAGCCGACCACTTCGACCCCGCGATTAGTGCTGCGCTCGATAACCGGCGCGGTTGACACCTGAATTGCGGCGGCGGGCTCCGACTTTGCGTCGGCCCGCGCCGAGGATTCCTTGCTCTTGCTCGAGCACGAGGCAAGCAATGCGATTGACAGCATCGAAGAGGCGGCCAGTAGTTTTCGGTTTGAGATCAGTTTCATTTGTACACCTGATATGTATGAGTGGTTCTTGTTTACTCGGCTATTTGGTTGGTTCGGAGTCTCGGCCGTTATCCCTGGGACTGCGGATGCCGGCCAGGAACAGATCGACGAATTTCTCAGCCATCTGGCGATTCGAGAGCTTGAGATCGTCATCGTGAAAAATGTTGCGGACCTGAGCCTGATTCAGCACCATTCCCACGAAAGCGCGAGCGGCCAGCGCCGTATCAACACGGCGAAACGCTCCGTCGGCGATTCGCTGTTTGATATAGCGGCGAATCTGGTTTCTCATATCGCGTGCTGTTGAATTGAAGAATATCTCCGAAAGGTCGTGACCTTCGAGCGCGCTGAACAGCAGCAATCGCATGAAGGTTCGGTCTTTGGTATGAAACTCCAGCATGTCGTAAGCGAGCGATCCGAAATAGGCGTCGTCATCCTTGCGGCTCGCGGCTTCGTTCAAGTCTTTTTTCATTCGTTCGGTTGCCTGCTTGACCTTGTAGTCAAGGATCGCGCGATACAGATCGTCTTTCGTCGCGAAGTGCCGGAATATGATCGCCTCGCTGACTCCGGCGTGGTCCGCAATCTCTTTGGTGGTCGTGCCGCTGAAGCCCTTCTGCGAGAAAAGCTCAGCCGCGATCGCGACGATTTGAAGCCGCCGATTCTCGGCGGGCATCCGAACAGAATGAGTTCTCGGGAGGACTGGTGATGTCATTTCTATGGGCACCCTCCGATTCAAGTAAGTAAGCACTAACATACTTAGTTAAGCTGGCCAAGTCAAGAGTGATTGACGGGTGCGCGTCAGATTTTCGCGCATACCCACGCTCGTGAGAGGTGGGTCCTGATGTTGCGGCCTACAACCGAAGCGCGTCTGGCGTTCTATACCCACTTCGTCAGAAGTGGGTACGTGATGTTGTAGCCTACTTATCTGGCCGGAGACAGTCCAACGCGCACCATACAGCCTACAACATCAAACACCCACTTCTCACGAAGTGGGTATCTGGAGTTTGGACAAGTTAAGTACGTATGTTGTTTATTTGATTGACAGACGTACTTGCGTTATGGTATCCTCTCGCCCGAGATTGCAGCCCGCTTGGG
>Ga0207653_10000049_pt1 | contig 90604 bp, 86 predicted proteins | sample KBSK5251metaG_FD_184341 | JGI IMG/M metagenome (GOLD analysis project Ga0207653, IMG submission 184341) | Corn, switchgrass and miscanthus rhizosphere microbial communities from Kellogg Biological Station, Michigan, USA - KBS K5-25-1 metaG... | ecosystem: Host-associated > Plants > Roots >... | reverse complement strand
GATCCTGTGGATCGCCACAACCAGGATGAAAATTGCGCCTCGGCGTTGAATCAACAACTTAGCCGCCTATTTTCATAGCAGGTCGCTCCTACGGAGCTGCACGGACTCGGGATAACAAAGTAGAGGAGGATGAGTGTGGAGATACCGTCATTGAAATTCAGATCGCTCTGAATGGATAAAATCGACCGCCTGGGTTGGGCGGAAGGAATTACATTTGTCTCATACGGAGTCCCGCTGGGTGTTCGATTGAATCGTGCAGGAATGCTCGAACAACTCGTCGATCGATTTCCGCCTGGATGGAAACCGTCGCGCGCTGGCACGGTGGAGCGATTGTACTCACTCATAATCGGTGGCGTGGGAGCGCGGCCGGGCATTCGCCGATTCAACATTCTTTATGGCAATACTCAGAAGCTGCTTCGCACGCTTGATATTGAAGAGTTTCTGACTGTATTCGAGTCTGATGTGAAGCTTCATGTAGCCGCGGGCGCTCGCCGCCGGGTCTTTATTCACGCGGGGGTGGTCGGCTGGAAAGGACAGGCGATCTTGATACCGGGCCGCAGCTTCAGCGGGAAAACTACGCTGGTGGCCGAGCTGCTTCGCGCGGGCGCGACTTACTACTCGGACGAATACGCGGTCCTGGATAGCGAGGGGATGGTGCATCCTTATCCCCGGCCGCTTTCGGTGAGGGAGAACGGCAAACACGTAAAGCATGCGCCGGAGATCTTCGGCGCCAGGTCAGGGAGCAAACCGTTGCGAATAGGACTGGTCATCGCGAGCAAGTACAAGGAAGGTGCCCGATGGCGGCCTCGCGCGTTGTCGCCCGCCGAGGGAGCGCTTGCGTTGGTTGAGAATACGGTATCGATTCAGCGGCAGCCCGAAACCGCAATCGAAGCGTTGAGGCGAGCGCTTCCCAACGCAACCATTCTGAAAGGCACCCGTGGCGATGCCAGAGAGGTGGTTGATTTTATTCGCCGGAAGCTCTTGTGAGTGAAGGGAGTTTTGCATTGACAAGCGCAACGATTAAGTTGTACAACTCAAATGGTTTTACCCCTTTTGGCTCTCGTCAATGAAGAGGGAACTCGATGAATAACACGACAAACGGATTTAAGCCGCGTGCGAGAAAAGCCGGGCTTGTGGTGCGAGAGCTGTCGGGTGAATTGTTGGTCTACGATCGCGAGCGAAACCAGGCGCATTCATTGAACGAGACGGCCGCGTTGATCTGGAAACACTGCGATGGGCATTCGACTATTGCCGAGTTGCGATCCACATTGGAAGCGGAGACGGGCGCTTCGGTTGATGAGCAGGTTGTTCGGTATGCGCTGCGGAAGTTCACAAAGCTCTCTTTGCTGGAAGAACCGTTAAGGGCTTCGGTTGGGGAGCGGCGACTCTCACGCCGCGAGCTTATTCAGACGATTGGGCTGGCGGCTTCGGTCCCGTTGGTTGTTTCGATCTTCGCGCCCAGCGTGTTCGCCGCCGCGAGTTGCACGCAGACTTGCACTGTTCCCGCTGACTGTACGGTCCCTGGATGCCCGAACTGCCCGGTACCGGGCGGCAAGTGCTCAGCTTAGTTTCGCAGTCCCAGAGTGATCGGATGCGGCACTCCTTCCCGCTTCCAGCGACCTCAAGAAGCAAGCTCCTTGCGAAGTTACTTTACCATTCGTGGCGCACGAGTATCCTCTCGCTACAGATTTCCGAATCAGAACTCGCCGCAATCATTCCTCTGCTAACCGGGTCCGGCGCAAGCGCGCTTGCAAGCGCGCGCATTCGCGATTCGAATCTGCGAAATTCAGCACCGGCGCTCGATCTTCAACAGGCGCACCGTCTCCACGCCGTCCACGCTGCCGCGTTCGAAGAAGACCTCACCAACGTCATTACGCTTCTACGCAACGCGGGAGTCGAACCAATCCTTGCAAAAGGATGGGCGGTAGCGCGGCTGTATCCCGACACGAGCCTGCGTCCCTACGGCGACATCGATCTTTACGTGCGGCCGGGTCAGTACTCGTCCGCAATGCGTGTGCTTGCGAGCCCGGAAGGAAAGAGATTCGTCGTAGATCTCCACGAGGGATTCGATTCTTCGGAAGGCATCAGCATCGATGCTCTCTATGAGCGCTCGAGACTGGTGAGCCTCGCGGATGTGAAGGTGCGCGTTCCGTGTGACGAAGATCATTTGAGAATCCTGTGTCTCCACTTTCTTCGGCATGGCGCCTGGCGGCCGTTGTGGCTTTGCGATATCGCGGTTGCAGTCGAGACTCGCGCGCCGGAATTCGATTGGGACATTTGCCTGGGCACCAACCCGAGACGAGCGGATTGGGTAGCTTGTTCGATCGGGCTCGCGCATCGATTGCTTGGAGCGGAGATCGCCGGCACGCCAGTCGTCGATCGAGCACAGACCTTGCCCGCGTGGCTGATATCAAATGTTCTCAAGCAATGGGAGACGCCTTACAGCATGTCTCAACCTCCGGTGAACTATGCGGCGCCGATGTCCAAATACCTGCGAGATCCGCGAGGGTTTTTGAGCGATCTGCGGCGGCGATGGCCGAACGCGATCGAGGCTACGGTTTACACGGGTGGGCCGTTTAATGACTTGCCCCGCTGGCCGTTTCAAATTGGTGAATGCATGATTCGCACGGGAAAATTTCTTGCACGGACGTTACGGCCGGATCGCGATGATTGATTGACATCGCACCAACTTCGACGGAGTCTGTCTCGAATTCTCGGAGACCGTTCAAGCCGGAAAGCGGCGCTTCAGAAGCGTTGGATTCGAACAGAGCGACATTGGCCGCCGATAGCCGCTTCATTACTCACCGAGCCTTGTTGTTTAGTTCGACAGCGGGGGACAACGTCTCTCAACTACAACGGGCGCGCTCAATCGGCTGCTCTTTTTTTGTTTGCGGCGGTCATCCTGGCGAAGCCCCGGACGCGTGCGCGTCAGATTTTCGCGCATACCCACCCTCGTCAGAGGTGGGTCCTGATGTTGCGGCCTATAACCAAGCACGCTCCATAGCCACTTCGTGAGAAGTGAAGTGGGTACGTGCTGTTGTAACCTGCTATCTGGCCCGAGACAGTCCAATGCGCAATACAGGCTACAACATCAAGACATACCCACTTCTGTTGAAGTGGTGCAAAAACGCGAGACGTTGACGCACATCTGATTTGTTGTTGTAGGCTGCAGCATCACCTGCCCACTTCTCACGAGGCGGGTATGCGCGAAAACCTGACGCGGACCCGTTCCGGACAAATTGCTTGACAGCCATTCAAATAAGGCGATAATAGGCAGGCAGTCCACTTGCTTAGGCTCTTAAGTTAGCAATAATACGCGGCCGGGGTACTGATAAATCGATCGAGACGCAGTCGAGCAGGTGGTCGGGTCAGGTGGCCAAAAATACAGTCTCCTGTAATCTCACCACGATGAAATGAATACAATCGCTGCGGCTGTTGCGCGCGCAGGACGTTAACCGGGTATGCAAGGAGGCGCTCGTGTACGAGTACAACGACAAGGTTCTCAGGTGCATTGATTGCAGCGAAGAGTTTATCTTTACCGCTGGAGAGCAACTCTTCTTCGCGGACAAGGGTCTGCGCAATGATCCAAAGCGGTGCAAGCCATGTAAGTTAAGAAAGAACGAACGCATCGCGGCTAACGTGCATGCTTATGGACAGCCTTTTCCGAGAGAGCGAATCGAGGTTGCCGTTAAGTGCGCACTTTGCGGCGTGGAAACAACCGTGCCGTTTAAGCCGACCCAGGGGCGTCCGGTGTATTGCAGAGATTGCTTTCTGAGGATGCGCGCTTCATCCGCGCCCGTTCATGCGCCGCTTCCCTGACACGAACGTTTGCGGGCCCCGTCCAACGGCTCCAGGTTCACCCGGCTATTTGAGCTTCAGGTAGTCGCGCACCTTCTTCATATCCTCCCACACCTCTCGCTTCTTATCCGGGGAGCGTAACAGAAAAGCCGGGTGAAAGGTTGGCATCAGTTTCATGCCGTTCCAATCGCGCCACTCGCCGCGCGCCCGGGTGATCGGCTCTTTTGTCCTGAGCAAACACTGGAACGCAGGTGAACCGAGCGCAACGATAACCTCGGGTCGAATAAACGCGAGTTGCCGGAAGAGAAACGGCTCGCAGGTTTCGACTTCATCGCGTTCGGGTGTTCGATTCCCCGGAGGCCGGCACTTGACTATGTTTGCTATGTAAACGTCTTCGCGTGCAAGCCCGATCGCCGCGATGATTTTGTCGAGTAACTGACCCGCGCGGCCGACGAACGGGCGGCCCGTCGCGTCTTCCTCCGCGCCCGGTCCCTCGCCCACGAACACGAGTCTTGCCTGGGGATTCCCTTCGCCGAACACAATCGTTTTGCGCTGTTCGTGCAGCCTGCAGCGAGTGCAGTCGCCGAGATCTTCGCGGATCGCTTCAAGCGAACGCGCGGGCGATTCGAGGACTGGAAGCGTAGGGCCGCGGGGAGCCGTTGCGCCTCGCTTGGAGCTCGCAACAGCATCGCCGAATAAGCCGGCCTGCTCGACTCCCGAACTAACCAGGGGCGGGCTGGATGACGGCATTACCTCAGGATTGGCTGCTGGAGCCAGTTCTATCCGAGGCATCGACCCGCCGATATCTTCGAATCCTATCTCTCGGTAGAACTCGAGATGATTCTCGATCTCGCTGGCGATCTCGAGCGCATCACTTGCCGGATCTTTTGACATCGCCACGATTCTGCACACGCGGCCGAAGGGGGTCAAGGTAAGGATGAATCGCAGGAGGTCCTTGCTTACGCTTGCCGCGCGTTTTCCTTTTGCGTTTTTGTAATCTCCCTGATACTGTGCCGGGCCAGAGACGATGATACGTGTTTGACAGGAAGCGCCCTATGCGTAAGATACCATCCCGTTCCGCGGTCCTGGCGATCTTGATTGTGTTGGTTACTGTCGCGCTGTGCCCGCAAGCGCACGCGCAAGCGTCTCCCTCGATTCAGTTCTTCATGCCCGATGGGGGACTGCCGACACGCGAGCTTCGATTCACGCTGGCGAATGACAGCGGACGGATTGAAACTTATTTTACCGATTCAAAGGGAAAGTTTTTGATCACCCGGCTCGAGGGTTTGAAACCAGACGCTGAATACAAGGTGACGGTCCTCAGCGACGGGCGCACATTCGACACCACCAGCGTTACATTCAAAGAGTTCGGCGTATATTACATTCCCATCTTTCTGAAGCCGTTCAGGGAACCGGCGCCGAAACCGGCGCGACTGGTAGACCTGGCCGAATTTGACGTTCGCGCACCGGAAGAAGCCAGGCAAGCCTATGCCGCGGCGATGCGTTCGTTTCGGGAAGGTCAATCCGATCAAGCCGTGTCAGAGTTGCAGCGCGCGCTGACGATCTACCCAAGTTACTTTCGGGCGCTGAACGATCTGGGCGTGATCCTGATGAAGAAGGGCAGATTGGATGAGGCCGCGGAGATGTTCGATCGCGCCGTCAAGATCGCCCCGCGCGTCTATTACCCGCGTCTGAACCTCGCGATTATCAACACCAGACAAGGACGGCACAAAGAGGCTCTCAAGGCGCTCGAACAGCTCTACAAAGAAGTGCCTATGATAACGGATCTTCGCATAGCGCTGGGCGACTCGTTGATGGCAAACAACCGTCTGGATGACGCCGAACCTCATCTGCGCGCGGCCTTGAGTGATTCGAAGCTCGACGGACCTACGATTGGAGACGTCCACTACAAACTCGGGCTGCTGCTGAATCGAAAGCAGCGCTACGAAGGCGCGGTTGAGGAATTGAAATTGGCGGTCGCGGCGCTGCCCGACTCGGCTCGCGCTCACCTGCAACTTGGAGGCGCATTGTTGCAGATGAAGCGTTTGAATGCCGCTGAACGCGAGCTGGTTGAGGCTTATCGAATAGGCGGCTCGCGGATGGGAGGCGCTCAGCTTATGCTCGGCCAGATCTACCACGAGCAAAAAAAGTATGATCTCGCGCTTCATTCCTTTGAGCAGTATCTGACGGATGTGCCGCAAGCCCCGAATGCGGCGGAGATAAGAGGAGTGATCGAGAAGATGAGGCTGGCGCTAAACTCAAAGTAAGAGCAGATCAACTACTCAAACAAAGCATGAAAGAAGCCCCGGTTGTTGAAGAACAACCGGGGCCGTTTAGTTGAAGCACCTTCCGCGGCGCTTTGCGCCGAGGTTTAGAAGTTGAACCTCAGTTGGAACTCAATGATCCTGCCGCCCGGATCGTTCGTGCCGGACACCGTAGGATCACGATAAGCGGCGCGAGTCTCTCCGAAGTCGGTAGCATTGGCTCCGATGGTCTTCAACGGGCTGTTCACGCTGGCAATGCTGCCAATGAAGAAGTTCGCCCGGTTGAAGGCATTGAGGAACTGAACACGCCCTTCGAAGTTTGTTCGCTCAGTGATGCGAATCCGCTTCATCAGGTTCAAATCAAATCGCGCGGTCATTGGGCCGTAAAGCACCAGCCGGTCGCCGAGTTCGCCAGGCGTGGTTGGTGGTCCAATGTAAGGCGCATTCGGATCAAGGGTGCCGCCGTTTTCAAACGCGGCCTTGGTGTTGGCGATGATTGAATCGGGCAGCCACAGCACCACACCGTGACACGAAGGATCGCACACGGTGGTCTTGCGAATCTTGATCAGGTTTTGTAGCTGCTTGTTGGTGATGTTGTGAAGAACGACGCCGGCATCGTTCTGATTGAAAGTTAGACGCCCGCTGGTGAAGAGCATTGACGGGCCGGATTGTATGCGGGCCACGCCGCCCATCTGCCAGCCACCGACGACCCGGCTGATAATGGGATTGTTGGAGCTCAGGAAGGGCTTGCCCGGACCAAACGGCAGCTCATAGATCCAGTCAACCTTGAAAGCGTGCCGTATGTCCCAGGGTGAGCCGGCCTTGTCGAGGTCGGGTCTGCGCAACGTTCTCGGATTGCTGAAAACCGAGTCCGAATTGGTGTACGAATTCGACAGCGCTCTGGCGAACTGGTAGCTGCCCTGTACGAGCAATCCATTCGACAGACGCCGACGCAACTCGACCTGGAGCGCATTGAAAGTTGTGTTGATGCCGTTCGTCATCACAAACGCTCCGCCAGTCGTCTGCGGATTGACTATGAAGAAGTTCGACACCTTGTTTCCGTTTGGCAACGTTGTGAATGGTACCAAATTGTTATTTATCAGGTTCCCCATTCGGGCAGAGCTGAACGCGATGCCGTTGGCTACGCGTCCGGCTTCGCCTCGCAGCAAGCTCGTGACGGTTGCGGAGTCCGTTCCCGAACCGATCGCGGTTGTGAGCAGCGGTACGTTGACCTGGCCGGCCAGACCCTGATTGCCATAGTTGTCGCCCCGTCCCGCGGCGCGGCTTATGGCCAGATTGTTCTGTGCGGCTATGAACTGAGTAAGGAACCCGTTCTCGAAGATATTCACTTCGTTGTAATCCATCTGCCGCCACAGGTGTGTGCCGTGCGTTCCAACGTAGCGAATCTCAACCGCCGTGTTCTTGTCCAGTTCGCGCTGGAGTCCAAATGTCCACGACTGCGTGTAACCAGCCTTCAGGTTGGGGTCGAAGTCATTTGCGCCAGTGCCGCTGAATGCACCCGGCGTAAGCGGGAAAGCGCTTGTGTCGGATGGCGGCGTTAGCGATGGCAGGTTGGGCCGGTTGCGGAAAAGCACGCCGCCTGCGGTCAAAGGAAAGGCCGGCGAGCATGGGGACGAACTGCAAATCGACGGGCTCACACTGAGGGACAAGCTCGGCCCATTATTCGACCCGAACATCGAATTGAAAGCACTGAACCCCTCACGCGTATAAGCAATCGAGTAGCCGCCTCGGAGGACCGTCTGATCGCCGCGGCCGACGATCTTGCCGAGCACGCCGCGGTCGAACTTCGGGCTCCAGGCAAAACCAAACGACGGCGCAAAGTCCTTGTGCCGAGTCCTGAATGCCTTCTCATTCTCCTGGAGCAAACTGAACTGGGTGGGCTTGCCCGTGAACACGCCCGGCTTGAACAGATTTCCGTTCCCCGAAACGCCGAAGATACCTTCGATGTTTGTCCGGGTGTACACCTGATTGTCATTTAGCGGAGACGGCTCAAACTCCCAGCGCAACCCGTAATTCAAAGTCAGGTTGGGCCGAGCCTTCCACGCGTCCTGAGCATAGACCGCGTACTCGTTCTGGTGATTGTACTCACTGAACGGAATGAACTCGAATGCACGAGTAGCTCCGTTGAGCGTTGCCGAGCGGGCGATTGAGCTGATGCGCCCGGTCAGTAACGCGTAGAGTGCACCAGCTTCGCCGCGTTGGGTCGCGCTTGAGCCCGGGAAGTTCGCCGCCGTAAAGATGCTGGTGGATCCAGTGTTCACCGGATCTCCCGTGGCCAGACCGAAGGAGATTTGCGGTACGACCTGCGTGCTCACAGCCTGGGTGAACGACGCGACTCGCGTGAACGCAAACCCAAGGTTCAGCGTGTGCGCGCCGCGAAGTGTCGTCAGGTTATCGGTCAGGCCCTTGACGGGCGTGTTGCGCCGCGACTGACTGGTGCGATTTCGAAATGCCCCAGCATTAAGGAAGCCGCCGCCGTTAACCGCGTTGCCATCCCAGAAGTCATACAGACCCGGAGAAAACTCCTGAGTGAACAGCGAAGTTCCGTTGCCCGACGATGTGGCTCGAATCTCGTTGATCAAACGATCGTTGATTGTCCAACGATGCGCTCCTACAAACGAGAAGGTGTTGCGGTGAATAGATCCCGTCACGCCGGGATGGCCTACGATTAATCCCGAGCCGGGATACACGTTGATTTGTCCATTCACGCCGTCGGGATCCGAGAAGTAATGTTGATAGTTGTGAATGAACTCGAGGTGATGCTTGGCTGACACATTCGCATCGAGCCGAATCGTCGGGAACCACCGAATGTTCTTACCGGGATCCTGGAATTGGTAGCTCAGACGATTGTAATCGTTATTCGTCCCGATGCGGCTGGTCAACGCGCCATCCTTATGTACGGCAGCTTCGATCAGCGCAAGGCCCGCTGCGACGGTTGGATCCTGCGTGCCCGGGAATCCCTTTGAAGCCGCCAATCCCAAAACGTCCACAGTGCGAATTACGCCTGCCGTGTCCTTATATGTGTAGACTCCGGCGCGCGCGGAGTTGGTCATCACGAGTTCGTTGCCAACGACCGCGAGTGAACTGTAGGCGTTCGGCAGTGTGAAGTACTCGTAGTTGACGAAGAAGAACACCTTGTCACGGCTCTTCAACAGGCCCGGGATCGTTATCGGGCCGCCCAGGTTGCCGCCCCACTGTCTGAGAACAAACGCATCGCGAGGCAGTCCGTCGATGTTGTTGAAGTAGTAGTTTGAGTTGAACGTCTTTGAGCGATACTGCCAGAATGCGCCGCCGTGATATTCCGGCGATCCCGATTTGGTGATGAATCGCACTTGCACGGCGCCCTCGCCGCCGCTCTCGGCGCCCGGCGTCGCAGTTGTCACGGTGACTTCCTGCACGGCATCTGACTTCGGCTGAATACTGGTGAAGAATCCATCCGAGCTGCGCAGGAAGTTATCCTGAATGTTCGCACCGTCCAGGGTCAGGTTAACCGAGCCCTTGGGCAAGCCGTTCATCGATGAAGTGCGTGGCGTTCCGGGCGTCATGACCCCGGGCAACGTCAGCACGAGTTGAAGCGCGTCTCGTGTAGAAAAAGGAAGCTCGCCAATCTGACGGCCCACGATCGTCGTCGCCACCGTCGAGCTTTCGGTTTGAAGCACCTCGGCGCCGCCCGTTACAACCACTTGCTCGGTGGCCCCGCCCGTCTCGAGTGCGCTGTTGAGTGACGAAACCTGCCCGGCGTCGACCTTCACTTCTTTGACCACCGTCGTCTTGAAGCCGGGCGCGGTGATGGTTACAACGTAAGTGCCATTTGGTATGGATGGTATCGTCCATCCACCCTCGTCATTCGCGACTGCCTTGAATTCCGTCTGCGTTTGATCGTGCTTCGCAACGATCTGGGCTTTTGGAATTAAGGCGCCATTCGCATCTGAAACAATGCCTGTCAGCCGGCCTGACGTTATTACTTGCGCAGGAACGAGAGTCGAAACCAGCGCCACAACGGTCAGGAGCCAGAACAGGCGGCCTGTCAACCGCATTATCATAGGGTGATCCTCCTCGACACCTGTGTAGTTACCAGGTGATTTATTTGTAAACCTTGTGTGAGCGAAAAATCTCAAGTGCCACCAGATCTAGATGCACCTTTTCTCGCCGACTCCAGTGCTGCGGCACGCGCCGCGTGAGTCATAGCGAGAGTCTGGATCTGGATGCGCGCAATCTACACCGCACGCCGGGAAAACGCAAGATCATTTTCGTGGAGAAAAGCGGACTTTCAGAATTAGTCCGCGGAGTCAACGATAGCCCCGCGGAATAAGGGCGGTATCAACCGGTGACGCGCGCGATCGTGAGGACGCTTACCTTGTGGGCGCCCGCTTCAATCAAAGATTGAGTCGCCGCCGAGATCGTGCTGCCAGTCGTGAAAACGTCATCCACCAAAAGCACTGATGCGCCTTCGATGAGACGGGGCCTTACAACCTCGAACGCTCGCTCGACCGAGCTAGCCCGGTCCGCTGCATCCATGCCCGCTCGATGCGGATCGGTCGCGCGGGTCCTCGCAAGCGAGCGATCGTCGCATACAAGGTTAAATTCTCGCGATATCAACCCCGCAATGATCGCGGCTTGATTGAATCCACGCCGCCGCTCGCGAAGCTTGTGCAGCGGAACGGGGATTACGATCTCGCTCTCGATGGCATCGCGATGCTCGGCAAAGGTGCGCTGGATGAGTGCGCGCAGACGAGGTGAGATGTGAGGACTCACCTTCAGGAAGAGGATGCTTGCTTCGAGCGCGCCGGAGTAGGAACCGCACGCGCGCGCGGCGGCGAATGGAAGCGCGCCGCACATTCCACAAACGCGGTGTTGACCTGTTGCCGGTCCACCGGACAACTGAGCACCGCACTTGGCGCACAATTCACCGGCAAAAACTTTAGTGATTGCCGGGTCATTCCAACATTCCGCGCAAGCTACCCCGTCGTCCCAGGACTCCACGGAGCCCGAGCAGACTCGGCATTCCGCAGGATAAGCAAGTCCGAGCAGGCCGTCTCGGATGCTCCGTAGTGCGCGCGGCGTCACGTCAATACCTCCGGAGGTGAAGTTGAAGAACGCAGGCAACTATGGCGGGTTGGCCGAAACACCCAGGCGGCCGACTGGCGTTCGGCGAGAAGGTTCGAAGCTAAATCTCCTTTTCGACCAGAAGCCCCTGCTCCATTTGCTCCTGACACTTGATACAGTGAGGTGTCCAGGGAATCGCGTCGAGCCGCTTGACTTGAATATCGTCGCCGCAGTTTATGCACTCGCCGTACGCGCCCTCTGTTATTCGATCGAGCGCCTCTTCAATCAGCCGGAGTGTATTTCGCTCATTCGTGCTTTGCGAGAAGAGAAGTTCCTTCGTGTATGAGTTCGAAGCCTTATCGGCGGGGTCCTGGCTGACGTCACGATCAGCCTCGCGGCCATAGTCTTCAGTGCGCTCGACCATTCCGAGCAACGCGCTCCTGCGCTCGGACAACCGAGCCTCGTATTGTTTTACTTTCCTTTTGTCCATCGAATTCTCCTGAGAAAACTTCTAATCGTTACTGCGCTGTCAAACGCCCTGCCTTTGGTACGGAAGGTCGTGAATGATTGCAAACGCGCGGTAGACCTGCTCCATCAGGACCATCCGCGCAAGCTCGTGTGTTAACGTCATCCTTGAAAGAGCAAGCACGAGATCGGCGCGCTCTCGCACTGCGTTCGACAGCCCGTTTGGCCCTCCAATCACGAACGCGATCTCTTTCGTGCCCGCCAGCCTGTGCTTCTCGATAAGCTCGGCCAGCTTTATCGAGTCCAGCTCGCGTCCGCGCTCATCGAGCGCTATCAGGAACGGAGTCGACTCGGTTCGTGATAGAAGATCCTCGCCTTCCTTCTCAATGATCCGCGCCGCGCGTTCATCACTGCGGTCTCGCAGCTCCGTCATTTCAATCGCGGCAAACCTGCTTATGCGGTCCGTGTACTCTCGAATCAATTCCTTGATCGGAGCACTTCTGGTTTTTCCAATCCAAACGAACCGCAGCTTCATCAAAAGTTCCGGGTTCCGGGTTCCGGGTTCGTCGTTCGTGGTTAAACTTCAACCCGAAACTCGGAACCCTGAACTCTGAACCACTTCAGTTCAGCGCCACGCTGGCCGATCCCAGCTTCCCGATGTTATAGCGCCGCATTTTCTCGTAGAGATTCTTGCGGCTTATTCCCAGAATCTCCGCGGCGCGTGTCTTGTTTCCGCGAGTGTGTTCAAGCACCTCGCGGATGTACACCGCCTCGATATCGGCCAGCGACGGCTTGCTCTTTCGCGAATGCATCAAACGCGCCGTGGATTTCAAATAATCGGGCAGATCAGCCGGCGTGATAGCGCCGGCGTCCGCTGTAACAACGGCGTGTTCTATGATGTTTCTCAGCTCTCGAACATTGCCCGGGAAATCGTATGTCGCAAGCATATCGAGCGCCTCATTCGAAACCCGTACACTCAATCTCCCGCTGCGAGCCGCAAATTGCCGCGCGAACTCGTCCGCCAGCTTTGGCAAATCTTCCAGCCTGTCAATGAGCTTTGGCAACTCGATCGTCAGCACCGCCAATCGGTAATAAAGATCATCCCGAAAAGCGCGCCCGCGTACTGCCTCTTTCATGTCGACGTTCGCAAGCGCGATTATGCGGACATCGATCTTGATTGCGTGCTTACCCCCAAGCCGCTCGAAGCTGCGCTCTTCAATGACCCGCAGCAGTTTAGCCTGAGACGACGAGATGAGGCTCGCGATTTCATCCAGCACCAGCGTCCCGCCCTCTGCTGCTTCCAGCCGTCCGGGTTTGGATTCCGTCGCCCCCGTAAACGCGCCCTTCTCGTAACCGAAGAGCTCGGACTCCAGCAGTTCTTCAGGCAAAGCCGCGCAATCGATCTTCACGAACGCGCGATCGCGGCGCGGGCTCCGATCGTGTATCAACCGCGCGATCGCATCTTTTCCAGTTCCTGATTCACCGAGCACCAAGACGTTTGAACCAGTCGCCGCGATTCGATCAATCAACTCCGCGACGCTCTGCATGGCCGGTGAATCCGAAACAAGTCTCATAAAATCAGCCGTCCGAAATCGACCCGATCAACAGGCCGATTACGACCCGAATCACGATCTCGGATCAGGCTTCAGCGCTCACGTCGATTCGGTGCGCATCTCGCCAGAGCCGTTCAAGGTCGTAGAATTTGCGCGACGCGTGACCGAAAACATGCACGATAAAATCGCCGTAGTCTAGCAGAATCCATTCCGCGCTGCTATAGCCCTCGATGTGCAGCGGTCGCTTCCCACGTTGGATAAGCGCCTCTTCAACTGCGTTTGAAATCGCCTGCACCTGCCGGGTGCTTGCGCCGCTGCAAATCAGGAAATACGCGGTAAAGGACGCCACTTTTTGCAGGTCCAACAGCACGAGTTCGGTCGCCTTTTTCTCAGCGGCGGCGTGCGCAGCAAGCCTGACCGCCTCCTCCGGTTCGAGCAGGGAAGTGCTGCCGGGCTGTGATTGTTTATTGAGGCTTCGACTCATCAATTCAGTCTCGATACAGCTCGTACCTGGCAATGTAATCGGCGACGCGAGCCGGTACGTGCGCTTCAATTGATTCACCGTCGCGAACCATTCGCCTGATCTCAGTTGAAGAAATATCCTCGTTTACGCATCGCGTGAGATAAATGTGATATTCGTCCCGCGAAATCTGTGCTGACTCCTTGTCGTGCGGCTCGACGATTGCCTCTTGAAAACGTTCATCCAAATGCGACGATGCGACGCTGTGACCGGGTCTTGTAACGACTATCCAATTCGTGCTCGTCATCAATCGCTCCGCCTCGCGCCACGTGTTGATCTCTTCAAACGAATCCGCTCCAACCACGAAAAACAATTTTGTTCCCGGCTCGAGATAGCCCTTGAGTCGCTCGATCGTTTCGTACGTGTACGGCCGGTCGGGCGATTCCAGCTCAATCGTCGAAACGACCGTCTTTGGCTGGTCGAGCGTCGCCAGCACCGACATCGCGTAGCGATGGTAAGCATCGGTGATCCCCTGCGATCGCTTGTGAGGCGGTCTATGCGCGGGGATCAGCAGCAGTCGATCCAGACGGAACTCGTTCACAACCGCCCGCGCTATCTCAACGTGTCCGTTGTGAATCGGATCGAATGTTCCTCCGAATGCTGCGACGCGATTTTGATTCATAGTTTCTGGTTACTGGTTTCTGGTTTCTGGTACGCGGTTTTGTTTTCAAACCAGAAACCAGAAACTAGAGACCAGAAACAGCCACCTGGTTTTCAATCCGAAGCTGCTCGACCTTCGCGCCGAGCGCCGTCACCAGCGCATCAATACCCTGGCCGGTTACCGCGGATATTTCATACATCTCGAGTCCCCGGCCCGCGCAGAACTCGCGAAGATTCTCGACTCTCACGGCATCATCGACTGCGTCCATCTTCGAGGCCGCGACCATCTGAGCCTTCGACAACAAGTCCGCCTTATAGAGTTCGAGTTCACGGCTGATCGTCGCAAAATCTTCGATCGGATCGCGGCCCGTCGAGGAAACATCGATCACATGAACCAGCATCTTGGTACGTTCAACGTGCCGCAGGAATTCCAGCCCGAGCCCGGCACCAACGTGCGCGCCTTCGATCAGACCCGGGATATCAGCCACCACGTATGAGCCTTCGTCTCCGTAGGCTACAACACCGAGATGCGGCTCCAGAGTAGTAAACGGATAGTCCGCGATCTTGGGACGCGCGGCCGAGATGCGGGATATCAGCGTCGACTTACCGGCATTAGGAAAACCAACCAATCCAACATCGGCGATCAGTTTCAACTCGAGCTGCAATGATCTGACTTCGCCCGGCTCGCCGTCTTCGTGATGACGCGGCGCTCGATTTATCGAAGTCGCGAACTGCGCGTTGCCTCGACCGCCTCGACCGCCTCGCGCGATAACGGCGCGCTCACCCACAATCGAAAAATCATGAAACAACTCATCGGTATCGGCGTCGGTCACTAACGTCCCGACCGGAACAAGCACGATGCGATCTTCGCCGTCGCGTCCGTGGCGTTTGTCGCCCTCACCGTGATAGCCGCGTTCTGCTCGGAATTCAGGATTGAAACGAAACTGCAAGAGGGTATTGAGCTGGCCGGTTGCTTCCATGTAGACCGAGCCGCCTCGCCCTCCGTCGCCGCCGGAGGGTCCGCCTCGGGGTACGAACTTCTCGCGGCGGAATGCGGTCACGCCGTTGCCGCCGTCACCGCCCTTTACTAATATTCTGGCTCGATCCAGGAACTGCATTTCAATAGTGGGCAGTTGGCAGTGCGCGGTTGGCAGTCAAAAACTTTCACTGCACATTGCCCATTGCCAACTACTCTGCCGGATAAACGCTGATGAACTTGCCCCGGCGGCCCTTCTCTTCGAACTTTACTATGCCCGTGACCATCGCGAACAACGTGTCATCCGAACCGCGTCCCACGCCGTTACCCGGTTTGAACTTCGTGCCGCGTTGACGCACGAGAATCTCGCCTCCGAGCACGGCTTGTCCGCCGAAACGTTTGACGCCCAGCCGCTGCGCGTTTGAATCGCGTCCGTTGCGAGAACTGCCTACGCCTTTTTTGTGTGCCATAAATCCTCTGCTTAACTTCCAGGATAGCTGCTCGAGCGTCGCCGCTTATTCGTCTGAATCGCCGACCGAATCTATTCGAACCGCGGTGAAGTTCTGCCGGTGTCCGTGTGTCTTCTTGTATTGTTTGCGGCGTTTCTTCTTGAACACGATGATCTTCTTGGCTCGTCCGTGCTCGACTACGGTCGCTTGAATACGGTGACCCTCTAGCGCCGCCGCGCCGACCAGGATCTCGCTTCCACCGGACTCCAACAGCGCGTCAAATTCAACGGACGCGCCGACTTCAGCGGCAATGGAGGGCACTCGAACCACCTCTCCCTTTGCAACTCGGAACTGTTTGCCACCCGCTTCAATGATTGCGTATGCCACGGTTAGCTCCCTCCAAAAAATCGCTCTTGACGAAAGTCCAAAAGTATAACGACCGGCTCAAGGGAGTGTCAACGTTATGACGAACAGAATCGAGGTCTAGCGAAGGCCCAAGGTCAGCAACAATGCGAGCAGCAGGTTGATCGTGTGGCCGGCAAGACACAGCGGGCAGGGAATTCTGATGATGAAGAACAATGAGTAGACCAGAAGAAATCCGACGGCGACCGCGAACCACGCCGCGACAATTAGCGCGGTCCCGACTGACGCCGCTGTCCACCCGGCTGACAAAAGCACAATCACCGCCAGGTAATAAAAGACTCCCAGCAGTGAATTCGGCAACCCGAAAAGACGAGCGTATTTTGTCGTGAGCACGGTCTGGCATGTGCGGTCCTTGAGCCGGCACACGCTTGGCATCAGCTTTGTGCTCGGCGCGAGCAAGCCGTAATAGACCAGTGTGAAATAGGCGGCGATGTAGAGCCCGATCATGGCAAGCACGATGGCGATGTAGTGGACTGTGTTCATTCGGTTGCGTCCGCAGTTCGATTGAGTAAGCCCACTCAAACTATAACGATGCGGGCCGTCGCACTCAAAAGAGGCGTCGTCGAGCGCCCAACTGAAGTTGGGGTGTTAAGAAGAAAGTCATCCACGTAGCCGACTGAGTAATCCGAAGTCAAGAACGCGCCTTCGGACAAGGTCCACTTATGATCACACCCCTTCGATGGAATCATCGTTGGCAGACGGGTACAATCCGAAATTCGAGAATGGAGAATCGAGAATGGAGAATTGAGAATCGAGATTTGAGATTTGAGATATTTGAGATGTGAGATAATGTGAGATTATTTGAGAATGTGAAATTTTGAAATCCGAAATCAAATTATCTCAAATCTCAAATCTCAAATCTCAAATCTGAAATAATCTGGAATCTCAAATCTGAAATTTACTTATGCGCATACTCGTTTGTGACAACCTCGAAAAAGCCGGCGTCGAAAAGCTGCAATCAGCGAGCGGTGTCATCGTCGACGAACGACCTTCGATCCCGGACGACGAACTCGCTCGAATCATCGCCGAGTACGAAGCCTTGATTGTTCGCAGCAAGACCAAAGTGACCGCCGCCTTGATCGAGCAAGCGACTCGCCTGCGAGTGATCGGGCGCGCGGGTACCGGCGTCGACAACATCGATGTCTCAGCGGCCACTCGGCGAGGCGTTGTGGTGATGAACGCCGCCGCCGGCAACACGGTCACCACCGCCGAACACACGATGGCGATGCTGCTCTCATTGGCGCGTCAGATCCCGCAAGCGGCCGCCTCAACCAAAGCCGGTCAATGGGAAAAGAATCGATTCCTCGGTGTCGAGTTGATGGGAAAGATTCTCGGAATCATCGGGCTTGGCCGCATCGGAGCGACGGTCGCCACGCGCGCTCGCGCGTTCGGAATGAACATCCTCGCTTACGATCCTTACTTCACGCGCGAGGCCGCGCGCGAGCTCGGCATAGAAATAGTGGCGCTCGATGACGTGCTCGCCCGCTCGGATTTCATCACGCTGCACACTCCGCTCACCGACGAGACTCGCGGCCTGATCAATGCGGCGGCGATAGAAAAGATGAAGCCTGGAGTGCGCTTGATCAATTGCGCGCGAGGCGGCTTGATCGATGAGCGCGCTCTTGTCGATGCCATTCGCGCGGGCAAAGTCGCGGGCGCGGCTCTCGATGTTTTCGAGCAGGAACCGACGCCGCGCGATAATCCTTTGCTTGCGCTCGAGCAGGTGATCACGACCCCTCACCTCGGAGCTTCCACCACCGAAGCTCAACTCGGCGTGGCCACGATGATCGCCGAACAGGTACTCGATTACTTGAGGCATGGGACGGTGCTTGGAGCGGTCAACATGCCAGCCGTGAGCGCGGAATTGCTCGCGGCGATTGGACCCTACATATCGCTCGGCGAGAAGATCGGTCTTTTTCAGGGACAGGTCTTCGGTCACGATTTGCGAGAGGTCTCGATTGAGTACTCGGGAGAAGTCACCGAGCACGACGTCAAACCGATCACTCAAGCGATACTCGCGGGACTGCTGAGCCCTGTCATCGAGCGCGTGAACATGGTCAATGCCGCGACGGTCGCGGAACAACGAGGCATCAAGGTCAGCGAATCGCTCGCGCGCCGCGCTCGAGACTTCGCAAGCATGATTCGCGTCCGGGCGATCACCTCTGATCGCGAAAGCGAAGTCGCCGGCGCGGTGCTGGGACGCCGCGACGCGCGAATAGTTCGAATCAACGGCTTCAGCCTGGAAGCGATTCCCAAAGGTCACATGCTCTTTCTGTTCAATCGCGATCTCCCCGGGGTGCTCGGCCGGATTGCGACTTTCATCGGCGATAACAATGTCAACATTGGCCGCTTGTATCTTGGGCGCAAGAAGGTTGGCGAAAGCGCGCTGGCGTTGATTCAGATCGATCAACCGATGCCGGAAGAAGTCCTGAACGGACTCGCTGCGTTGCCCGATTTAATTTCCGTAAAGCAGATCACGCTGTGATCGATACTTCAATTGCGAGCCGCACCGCTTCAACTATCGACTCACGAGACAAGCTCGGCGCCTCCGGAGTCTTGTCGATTGCCTGCTCGTGCAGATACGGCAGATGCATGAAACCGGCGATTGCGGACAGCCCTTCTGTGCTGATCGCGTGCATCACGCTGTAGAAGAGTCTGTTGCACAAATACGTCCCGGCAGTGTTTGAGATCGCCGCCGGAACACCTGCACTAACTATCCGCTCTGCGATTGCTCGAATCGGCAGTGTTGAAAAGTACGCCGCGGGCCCGCCCTCGACGATCGGCTCATCCTTTGGCTGATTGCCGGCGTTGTCTGGAATGCGAAAGTCATCCACGTTGATCGCGATGCGTTCCGGGTTGATTCGAAATCGCCCGCCCGCTTCGCCGAGCATGATGATGATGTCCGGCCGGTCAGCGTGTATGAGTTCCAGCGCGGTTGTCACAGCCTGATGACGATCGACCGGCAACTCGGCCGTATTGATAAGCGCCCCGGAGAACTCAACTCTCGACATTTGGCGAGCCGCTTCGAGCGACGGATTTATTTTCTCTCCGGCGAACGATTCGAACGCGGTCAGCAGCAGTTTCTTCACCCGGACCTCACTTCTTGTTTCGTGACAGCGCCGACCAGATGTGATCGCGCTCGAGCTTTCGCACGATCTCGATTGCCCTCAACAAAGTATCTTTCGTATCGCTCCAATCGGGATGCGTCCCGGTGTCCATCGCGACTTCAACCTCGACGATCGCCGAGTGTAGTATTTCACGCAGCCTTGATAGATCGGTTTTCTCGACCATCACCTTCACCTCTGAGCCGCTGATAATACCATCGAAGCTGCGCACCGGGCAGCTACTTCGACGTAATCAAATACACGCCGGCTAGGACGAGTGCACCGCCCGCAAGAGTTTCGATCGATGGCCGTTGTGCAAAGAACGCAAACGCGAGCAGGCTCGCAATGACGGGTTCTCCGAGAAATGCGACCGAGATCGCCGTGGGCCGCACGTGCTTCACCGCCCAGTTGAAAACCGAGTGGCCAATGATCGTCGGGATTACCGCGAGCCCCGCCAGATACATCCATACCGCAGGCGCGTAAGGAGCGAGCGGGTCTCCGCTGGCTAACACCCATGCCAGGAGAAGCAGAGCGCAGATGCCATAAAGAGGAACGACATATCCAAGCAGACTCATTCGAGCGCGGAGCTTTCTGCCGACTATGAAATAGCCCACCACCGCGAGCGCCCCCGCGAGCGCGAGTGCTATTCCCCTTCCCGCGAACTGCAAGTTGCCCAGCGCCTCGCGGCTGATCAGTAACATTCCTATCAATCCAAGAGCTGTGCCCGCGAGGCTTCGCCTGCGAGGACGTTCGCCGAGAAGGAAGTACGAAGCGATCACCACAAACACCGGATGGGTGTTAACGATCACGACCGACGTCGATATCGGTATGTATTTCAGCGACGACGTCCACGCCGCGAAATGCACTGCCAGGCAAAGCCCGCCAATCGTGAGCATCCCGAGATCCGCTTTATTGAGCGAGGCAAGTTCGCCTCGCTTGAATCCCACCGCGACGGGCAACAACAAAAGGGAAGCGATCGCCATTCGATAGAACGCGATCACCGAAGCGGCGATCGCAACGCGTTCAAGTTGAGTGATGAAGATTGATGAAAACGCGAGTGCACACACAGCGAAGCCCATCGCTGCCAATACCCGGCCCGGGCGAATCTCTTCGGTGTTGGTGGGTTCGTCGGTCACGTTTCAGGTTGGGCCCGATCTCGCAGCGAACTTTATAACACTCGGTGCGTTTGAGTAGAAGCCTCGGGTGCCGCTGCTTGCAAACGGCCGCGCAGGAGTGCTAATAACTTGATTCAACTTGTCGCCAGAGAATCGAAAGGAACCTCACCCCGGATGCGAATCAGTTTTGTCATTGTGTTGATGGGCGTTATCGCCTTTAGCGGTTGCGACGGCACTAATAACAACGTCAATAAGAACCAGTCGAATGCAAACTCGAACCGCGCCGACTTCAAACCGCCGGGGCCAATAGCTCCCAGCGTAGCCGCGGATCCAAACTTCAAGCCTTGCAATCCATACTTCCCGCTTGTGCCGGGTTCGACGGCCAAATACGTGATCAACTACTCCAGCGGGCTTGTAGCGGATGTCACGGTTGTTATGGACGCGGCGGATGAAGGCGGGCGCAAGGTCTTCACCGAAAGATCGCAGATCGTCGATCGCAGCGGCGGCATGCAGATCGTTCAGTCGGGTGTGCGTAAGTTTGTTTGCGATGGTGATCGAGTTCTGATCCTGTTGGAAACAAGTGAAAACAACATCGCGGGACAAGCCTCATCATCAGAGTTTCAATATCGTGAGAACTCGGTGATGATGCCCGATCCCGCGACCGTTTCGCGCAAAGGCTCGACATGGACGCATGGGTTCCGGACGACATTTCGCAGCGCCGGCCAGCCGGAAGCGAAAAGCGATGTGCCTACGATCGTCTCATTCGAAGTAGGGGCGCCCGCTGAAGTGACAACATCCGTGGGAACATTCAAGACCGTCACCATCAGCCGAAAGGTAGGTGAGACCACCGTGTTCGACTCCTTCGCGCCAGGGATCGGGTTCGTGAAACGCCAGTCTACGGAGGGCACGCGTTGGGAACTCAGGGAGTACAGCGGTTTGAAGGCTATTGAATAGCAATACCATAGGACGAACGGCGATGAAGATTATTAACCCTGAAGCTCTGGGTCAGCCGCGCGGTTACAGCAACGGCGTTTTGATGGAAGGCGGCTCGCTGCTGTTTATTGCAGGTCAGGTTGGCTGGGATGCCGAACAGCGGATTGTGAGCGACGACTTCGCTACGCAGTTCGCGCAAGCGCTTGAGAATGTCCTGACCGTCGTTCGAGAAGCCGGTGGCGAGGCCGAGAGCATCGCCCGGTTGACGATCTACGTTACCGATAAGGAAGAGTATTCGTTTCATCTCCGCGATGTAGGTTCCGCGTATCGACAGTTGATGGGCAAACACTTTCCCGCGATGACGCTCGTCGAAGTCAGCGGCTTGCTCGAACACCTCGCCAAAGTCGAGATCGAAGCCACGGCGGTCATACCCCCGGCAACGGTGATTAATAAGTGAGCACCTCGTCCACCCTTCCAACGCCGAACAGTTTTTCGTATGAAGAGATCGGGCCAGTTGCGATAGTCACGCTGGATCGTCCCGAGCGTTTGAACTCGTTGACCTTCGAAGTGTATCGCGAGCTGACCGATACTTTTGCCTCACTGCGCAGCCGCGAGGAAGTGCGAGTCGTCGTGATCACCGGACGTGGGCGCGGATTCTGTTCGGGTGGCGACGTCGAAGACATAATCGGCGAGCTCTTCAAACGCGACATAAGCGGGCTGCTCGAGTTCACTCGCATGACTTGCGAGTTGATCCGCAACATTCGCGCTCTAAACAAGCCCGTCATTGCTTCGCTCAACGGCACAGTCGCCGGCGCGGGCGCAGTCATCGCGCTCGCTTGCGATTTGCGAATCGCGGCCGACACCGCCAAGATCGCGTTTTTGTTTGTTAAGGTCGGATTGTGCGGCGGAGACATGGGCGCCGCCTTTCTGCTGCCGAAGGTGGTCGGATTGAGCAAGGCGACTGAGATGCTGTACACCGGCGATTTCACGAGCGCCGAAGAAGCCGCGAGGATCGGCTTGTACAACAGAGTTGTACCGGGCGGCGAATTAGAAGATGAGACTCTGCGATGGGCTGAGCGCTTGGCCGCGGGACCCGGGTTCGCGCTGGGGATGACCAAGGCCGCGCTGAATCGCGAGCTGGACATGAGCCTGGAAATGGCTCTGGAAGCCGAATCCGAGGCCCAGGCGATTTGCATGCTCAATCCGGATTTCCGCGAAGCTTATGAGGCGTTCACTGAAAAGCGTCCGCCGATGTTTAATAAGAACTAGTCATTAGTCATTGGTCATTGGTCACTAGTCATTAGTCTTTGCTCGCTCGTGTGCGTCGAAACCTCCGACGCTAGTGACCAATGACCAATGACCAATGACTAATGACAAAGGACCAATCCGTATGTCTTTCGGCTTGCCGCCGCGCAAAGATCAACCGCAGCTCACCTACGGGGGCTATCTCAAAGTCAGCGATTTGATATCGCTTCAGCAACTGCACTCCGATCCGCCGCAACACGATGAGATGCTGTTCATCGTGATCCACCAGGTCTACGAGCTGTGGTTCAAGGAATTGCTTCACGAACTGGACTCGATCATCGAACGGCTCGACCGGGATCAGCCGCTTGCGGCGCATAAGCTCGTGCGCCGATGCATCGAGATCGAACGCGTGCTGGTCAGCCAGATCGAAGTGCTCGAGACAATGATGCCGGTTGATTTCCTTGCGTTTCGCGATCACCTTATGCCGGCCAGCGGATTTCAATCGCATCAGTTTCGCGAACTCGAATATGTATCGGGACTCAAGGACGCGCGGTTCCTGAAGAACTACGAAGCCGGTTCAAACGAGCGGGCGCTGTTGGAAGCTCGGCTCGCGCGGCCCACATTGGTTGATGCTTTTTATGCGATGCTTGGGCGTCGCGGATTCAATTTGCCGATGACTTCGCCGGATAACAGAGAAGCCGGCGACTCCGCTTTGAAGCAACGGCTGGGCGAGCTAAAGCGGATTTACCAGGACGCGGATAAGCATTACGATCTGTTCTTATTGACGGAGAGCCTGATCGAATACGACGAAATGTTTTCGATGTGGCGGCTTCGGCACGTTATGATGGTAGAGCGAATGATCGGCAGCAAGTCGGGCACCGGCGGAAGCGAAGGCGCGGCCTACTTGAAGAAGACCGTCGACCGAAAGTTCTTTCCCGATCTTTGGGAACTGAGGACTGAGTTGAGTAAGAGAGAGGATGGAGGATAGAGGATCGAGGATCGCGATCCTCCACCTCGACCCTCGATCCTCCATCCTCGACCTTCTACTCTCGATCTTCTATCCTCAATCCTCTATCCTCGACTCACTGGGGGCTACTATGGACGAACTGTTGGAGTGGCGAAAAGAATTCCCGATCCTGGACGAAACCGTTTACCTGATCAGTCATTCGCTCGGCGCCATGCCGCGGCAAGCGCGCGATCGCCTGCAGGAGTACACCGATATGTGGTCGACTCGCGGGATTCGCGCGTGGGAAGAAGGCTGGTGGATGATGGCGACCACGGTCGGCGACAAGATCGGCCAGATCATCGGCGCGGGCGAAGGCGAAGTCGTCATGCACCCGAACGTTTCGGTCTGCCAGTCGATCATCGCTTCCTGTTTTGACTTCAAGGGCAAGCGCAACAAGATCGTCTCCGAGAGCCTTAACTTTCCTTCGAACCTTTACATCTATCATTCGCTTGAACGCGACGGTGCGCGATTTGTGCCCGTGCCTTCGGATGATGGGATGACCGTGCCGCTCGAACGAATGCTCGAAGCGATCGACGAGGAAACATTGCTCGTCAGCGTGTCACACGTCATCTTTCGCAGCTCGTTCATCCAGGATTTGAAAGCCATCACCGCGCGCGCTCACGAGGTAGGCGCGTTGGTGGTCGCGGACATTTATCAATCGGCTGGAACTGTGCCTTTGAACGTCCGAGAGATTGGATTAGACTTCGCGACGGGCGGATCGGTGAAGTGGCTGTGCGGCGGACCGGGCGCGGGTTATTTGTACGTGAAACGTGACCTTTGGCCGACGCTCGAGCCTCGTCTTACGGGGTGGCTTGCGCACGAAGACCCGTTCGCGTTCGAGATCGGGCCCAATAAGTACGCCGATAACATCTATCGTTTCTTGAACGGCACGCCGAGCGTTCCGGCGATGTACGCCGCGATGTCGGGATACGAGATCATCCATCAGATCGGCGTAGAGAAGATTCGAGAGAAGTCGATCAGGCAGACAACTCGATTGATCGAGATCGCCGAAGACGCGGGCTTCAAGATCAATTGTCCCAAGAAACCGGTCGAGCGAGGCGGCACGGTTGTGATAGATGTTCCTCACGGCCAGCAAGTAACGACCGAGCTTTTGCGGCGCGATTTCCTGGTGGACTATCGCCCGGGCGCAGGCATTCGCGTAGCGCCGCATTTCTACTCGAGGGACGAAGAGCTCGAGTCCGTGGTGCGCGAGATCCGGAAGATACTCGACACGAAAGGATATGAAGAGCACAGCGCGGCGCTCGCGCATTGAAAATAAAAGTCTCGATGTCCGTTTGTTGGGCCATCCTTGGGTGCGTGGGCATAGTCGACTGTTAGAGGGCACGGCTCTCAATAAATCTGCCCGAAGGTAGAGAACGCAAATAGCAATTGAGCTGGCATCATCTTTCTGCGCAGAACGAGTGCACTGGAAGAAAAGGAGCCTGACATGAACATGAGAAACCTAATGACGACAACTCTCGCGATATTCCTCTTGTGCGTGAGCGCCGCTGCGCAACAGAACGCACCGCCGCGCTTCGAGGATTATCCCGCGCCGAAGTTTAGTGGGAAGCCCGCCGCGGTTAAGATCATAGGCCCGAAGGCACGGAAGTACAGAACCGGACTCAGGGAGAATGCCAGAGGAGGCCCGGACTTTGCCGGCCACTACACGATTGCCGCGTTCGGTTGCGGCACCGGATGCATATCACCGCTTGCGATCATAGACGCGAAGTCCGGCGATGTGTATTTCCCGCCTTCGGTCGCAACCATCTCATCGCTGCCTGACGACGACACTGAAGAGATCATTCAAAGCCGCGAAGACAGCCGGCTGTTAATCGTGACCGGCGAGGTGAATGAAAAGAAGGGCAAGTACTATTTCGAATGGGTTAACAACCGGCTCAAACTGATTCGCGCAATTCCCAAAGAGTAATCACTCCGCCCTTCTGTTTCGCTCCGGGAACAAAGTGTCTGATCGTTAGGACCAACGCCCGCGATGACTCTTGCTCCATTACGGTCAGCGAGCAAACCCCGGCCTGGCTCATCCAAGTGTTACGCTGTTCCATGTGCCTTCCTTTGATAGTCACTCGCAAAGTTTTCTGAAATGCCACAGTGATGCTTTCCGTCTAGAGTATCAGGAGAAGTGTACGAATAATATTTGCAAGTCCGGAAATCCCGAGATGGTTTCGAGTTTTTCGTTTCATAGCATCAGTTCGATGTGTGATGGATCGTCGCCCAACTAGTCAGAAAGGTCTTGTCTCGCGGTAAGGAGAGTCAAGAATATGCATACAGCAAGAGTCGGAAATCAGCGGCATCTCGCACGATGGTTTCGCGTGCCCGGGATCGGAATTGGCGTCGCGTGCCTTGTCTTAATGAGCCCGTCCGGGAATCTGACCGTCGAGGCAATGGCGCGAGTTCACCAGGCGGATTCCGCCTACGAAGACGAAATGGAAAAGGGCCGGAATTTCATGCGGGTGCATAAGTATGAAGATGCGTTGAAGAGCTTCAAACGCGCGAACGAAATGGCCGGCAAGAAGTCGCCTGAGTGTTTCCTCGGCATGGCCCAGGCGTATCAAGGGTTGGAAGCATATAAGAACGTTGTCGAAACTTGCGAAAGGCTGATCGAACTCGCCGGCAAAGATATCCAGCTTGGGGCGCTGGCTTACAACATGAAGGGGATCGCGCTTCAATCCCAGAGCGAGGGCAAGGATCAGAAGAAGCTGCGTGATGCCGAGGCGGCTTTCCGGCAGGCAGTTGCTCTGAATTCTGACTTGTCCATCGTCCATTACAACCTCGGCCTCACATTGATGCAGCAAGGGCGCGACCAGGAGGGTATCGCCGCACTTCGAAACTATGTTGAGCTGCAGCCGAGGGGGACCAAGTTCGACGAGGCGCGCAAGCTGATCGAGAACCCGCGGCGAGCCCGCGAAAACTACGCGCCGGATTTTTCGATTACCACCTCGGAAGGTGAGTACATAGCGCTGGAGGATCTGCGCGGCAAAGTCGTGCTTTTGGATTTCTGGGCGACGTGGTGTGCTCCCTGTGTGGCATCGACGCCCGCGTTCCGATCGCTGCACAAGAGATTTCAGAAAGAGCCGTCGTTCGTGATGATCGCGATCAGTTCCGACCACGAGGTTGAGAAATGGCGCGAGTTCATTGCCAAAAACCAAATGATCTGGCCTCAGTACCGTGATCGAGACTCCAAGGTCCAGCGAGCATTCGAGGTGCGCTCATATCCGACTTACATCGTGATTGACCCCGAGGGCATCGTGCGTTTCCGCACGAGCGGGTTTGGTTCGTTGGGGACCTCGCAAATCGAGGAGGCGATCAGCAAGGCGCTGAAGATGAAGTCCAAGTCGCCCGGCTCAAACTAGATGAGGAGAATCTCATGAAAAGGCTCCGGATCCCGATTCTGTTGATGCTCTTTGGCGTCTTCGCCATGGCGGGTGGTGGTTTCAGTTTCCGCGCCGTCTCCCGCGGCTGGGCCGGCGGCCAGAAGCCGGTAATCGAATGGATCGCCGCCCACGCAGTCAGACTAAAGACGCCCGAAGCCGGTCACGGTTTCGCTGACATGGAGCCTTTGAAGAAGATCATCGGCGATGCCCGGATCGTCTCGTTTGGCGAAGCGACTCACGGCACGCGCGAGTTCTTCCAGCTCAAACATCGCATGCTGGAATTTCTCGCCACCGAGATGGGCTTCACCATATTCTCGATCGAAGCCAATATGCCCGAGGCTTACCGCTTGAACGACTTCGTGCTGAACGGCAACGGCGACCCGGCGAAGCTTATCAAAGGCATGTATTTCTGGACCTGGAACACGCAGGAAGTCCTCGACATGGTTTTATGGATGCGGGAGTTCAATAAGTCGGGCAAGGGACGTGTGCAGTTCACTGGCTTCGATATGCAGACTCCCAACGTGGCAATGGACATCGTGCGCGATTTCGTGGCCAGGTGCGACCCACAGTACGCCGGTACGGTTCGCCTTGCTTCCGACCTGACAAACGCCACATCGTCCCCCAGCCGAGGCTTTGGAGTGAAGGGGGCGGCTTTGCCGGTCATGGATGGTGCGGTCAAGCGGGTCCATCTCAGCGGCTACATAAAAACAGAAGGCGTTAACACCGGCTATGCGGGGCTTTGGTTGCGCGTGGATAGCGCATCGGGCATGTTGGCTCTCGACAACATGTCTGGACGCGGCGCAACGGGAACCGGCGATTGGAAGCGCTACGACGTCGAGCTTTCCGTGGCGCCCGAAGCAAGGAGCATTGTCTTTGGGCCGATCTTTCCAGGCAACGGTATCGCATGGTTCGATGGCTTAACCATCGAGTTGGATGGTGTGCCTTACATGGACACGAGCGTCTTCGATCCCGACTTCGAGTCCCCGACGCTGCGGGGGTTTTCCGGGGGCGGAGCAGATTATCAAGTGGAGTTGGACAACCAGGTATTCCACAGCGGCAAACAGAGTCTGCGCATGAAACGCGTCGCTGCCTCACCGGCTGCACCGAATGCCATCGAGCCCCGATTCGCGGTCTCCGCCTGGAAGGAAGTAGTTTCGTACCTCGAAAGATCTCGAGAGGCGTATCGCGGGAAAGGCATCTCGGCGGGCGAGACCGACTGGGCGATTCAGAACGCCAGGGTCGTTCTGCAATGCAATCAGTTGCGAACCAACGAAGCGTCGCGCGACGGCAGCATGGCCGACAACATAAAGTGGATTCTGGACAACAACCCTGGCGCGAAGATTGTCCTGTGGGCCCATAACGGTCACGTCTCGACCGCAAACATCGGCGGCTTTGAACCCATGGGAGCGTCGCTGCGAAAAGTGTATGGAGGCCAGATGGTGGTTTTCGGGTTTGCTTTCAACCAGGGCTCGTTTCAGTCAAGAGAGCAAGTCGGCGGAGTACTACGCGACTTCACTGTGCCGCCAGCTCCGGAGGGCAGCCTGGACGCGACAATGGCTGCAACTGGAATCCCACTGTTCGCGCTCGACCTGAGGGATGCGCCGAAGAGCGGTCCGGTCGCGGCGTGGCTCAGCGAGAAACACAAAACTCGCAGCATCGGCGCGATGTACTCCGAGGATTTGGCATCGCAGTTTTTTTACGAGATTACGGCGCCGCGAAGCTTTGATGTGATGCTCTTCGCGGAGAAGACCACCGCGGCTCGCAAGAACCCGTGAGTTGCAGTAGGTCGGCGGGCGATCCTCTGCCCGGGTTCAGTTTGGTAAGGGAGAGTGATGAATTGGTCAGCGACTTGTACGGGCGTCCCTCGGTGGGTGCCCTCTTCGCTAATGAGAGCCTCACGACCGAGGGGCCGCCCAACGAGGGACGCGCGTACAGGTTCATCATTGTGAGCGGAGGACCGCTATGAGGATGTGTCGAATAAGGATTCTGAGAGCGACAATGGTCATCGTTTTGGCGGCTCTGCCCGCACTTTCGTTCGGCAGTTTCCAGAGCCGTCCATCGCTCTCAACCTACAGTGACCGTACCACGTTCATGGCTAACGCCGGACCCACAACGACGATTGATTTCTCAACCAACGACACGGCGTTGCCAATCACAAGCCCGCCCAGCGATGTAAGCTTCAACCTATTCGCACGTTCGGGTGCGATCTTTCAGAATATCCACTCGTACTTTGACCTGTTCATCTACAGCTTCCCAAAGGCCGTCATTCGTGTGAATCTGCCCCCCGGCACGACAGCAGTAGGAACTGACATTGGGCCGTTCAATGAGGGCGGCGGGATTTTTACGATTACCCTATCTACTGGCGATACGTTCCAGGTCTCCAATAATGGCACAGTCCAGTTCTTTGGCGCAGTTGCGGCCACCTCGATTCAATGGGTCGATTTCAGCCTCGACGGCGCCAATATGATGCTCGACAACTTCACCTTCGGCGACGGCCCCGGCGGCGGGTGGAATGCGACGAATCCGATGCCGACATCACGTTTCGGCGCGGGCGCGGTCAGGCTTCGATCCGGGAAGGTGCTTGTCGTAGGAGGGCATAACGGCGTCGGTGACGGCTTCAGAACCGAAGCTGAGATATTCGACCCGGCAAGCGAAAGCTGGACCACGACCACTCCGCTGCCATCAGCGCACCGATTAAGCGCCACTCTGCTCGGCACGGGTGAGGTCCTTGTGGTGGCTGATGATCCGTTCGGCAGTGTGACCCCAACCAATTATCTCTATGGAGAAGCGTCGGCGAATTGGAAGGAGGCGGGACCTCCATCACGAGTGCGTTACTCGCCGGCCGTCACACTTCTTCCGTCAGGCGATGTGCTGATGGCGGGTGGGTATGACGGCCATTGTTGCAGCGGTCCGACGGGCACATTCAACACGGCAGAGCTTTACAATCGGAACTCAAACTCATGGACACCGACGGCTGGCATGGCTGCGGCTCGCATCAGCCATACGGCGACATTGCTTACAGCAGGAAAGGTGCTGGTCACTGGCGGGCTTATTCGCGACCCGGTCACTCCGCACAGGTCGGCAGAAATCTATGACCCTGTAACGCATACGTGGTTGCAGACTGGGTCCCTGGCCACACCCCGTTTCTCCCATACTGCTACCTTGTTGCCATCGGGAGAGGTGCTAGTGGTTGGGGGCTTCTTAACGCTTTCCATTGCCTTAGCCTCGGCTGAGATCTATAACCCCGCGAGCGGCACGTGGTCGCTCACTGCGCCGATGCCGATTGCCCGTGGGAATCACACAGCAACCCTTCTTCCATCAGGAAGGGTTCTCGTAGCGGGTGGCGATAACGGCATTGAGAGGCTTGACTCGTCGCAAATCTACGATCCCGCGACAAGAGCCTGGTCGAATGCCGGCAGAATGATCAATGCCAGAAAACAGCATACTGCCACGTTATTGACCTCAGGGCTGATTCTCGTGGCTGGCGGAGTCGGCGCCAGCGGCGGTGACATCGCCAGCGCGGAGTTCTGGCAGCCTGCAAGCTCGCAGCAGCTTACTTCCCAACAAGCTCTTGGCAACATCAACTATGCCGTTCTCACCCTGGTCGCTCGCGGAACTCTGAATGAAAACGAGGCCAACAGCCTCATCCCGAAGCTTCAGACAGCGATCAGCAAGCTTGATAAGGGCAATCCTCACGCTGCCTGTAAGCAGCTCAAGAAATTCGTCAACCAGGTGAACGCACTGGTCACGGCGGGAACGCTTACTGCAGGCGTCGGTCAAGACCTTATCGAAGCGGCCATCCGGGTCAAGGACACAATAGGTTGTTGACCCTGCGGAAATGCCTTGGAGTAGATATGCGACAACAAAACTGTGCCACCGTCATTCGTCGGTCGCTTGTTCTGTGGCTTATTCTGCTCGTGGTTATGCTCGGGCCGCCGCTTGAACCGGCGACGGCGGATCAAACCGTTTCGTTCGGCGCGAAGATGGACTTTCGCACCGGCAGCAGCCCAAGATCAGTCGCCACCGGCGATTTCATTCTGAACACGAGACCGTTTGTCTTTACGCTTGGAGTTGATTCACCAACCGTCGCGGCGCAAGCAGGGACTAATGTTCGTGTAACGGTAAACATAAAACGCTCAGCGGGATTCACCGGCAATGTGACGGTCACTCCGCCTGATTCAACAATGGGCATCGTCCCCAAGCAGCGTGATCCGATCACGACAACAGACCCGAGCGTGACATTCAAACTAAAGATCAAGGGAAGCGCATCACTCGGCCCGCATCTAGTAACGTTCACGGCCCGCGATAATGCGGGCCATACTAGTGCGGCGACGCTCACCGTCATCGTTCACTAGGAGATCAAAGTTATGTTTCACATTGAAACCTCTACTCGAACTCGAAGAGCATCGTCTTTGGCACTCTCGATGCTGATCGTGTGTGGACTGATTCTCACTATGCCGAACCGGGCGCCGGCTCAGGATTCCACTGGTGGTGATAAGCTCGAGGCCATTGCGAAAAGACTTGAGGAGCTTGAAAAACAGATCGAAGGGCTCAAGCGTGAAAATGCCGAGCTGAAAAAGAAGTTCGGCGAAAAGGAAAAGCCATCGGCGGCGCCAGTAGCAGAAATAGATACGCGCCCAACGCAAGCGCGAGAGACGCCCGCTGCTCAGGGAGAGAGTAAGCCTGAAAGGAAAGAGAGCCGCATCGAGTTCGGAGGCGAGATACGCCTCCGGCCCGAGGTAAGAGACAGTACCCCGGACGGGTTTTTCGGAGGTGTGGATTCTTTTATCGGGCAGCGAGTGAGGCTGCATGCAAAGGTGAAGCTGACCGATGACTTGACTGGATTCCTCGAGGTTCAGGACTCGCGCGTCTGGGGCGGGGAATTCTCAACCAATAGGAGTAATCGAGGCGTTGACCTTCATCAGGCATACATTCAAGCGGACCATTTCTTAACTCCTCATCTCTCGTTGAAAATCGGGCGGCAGGAACTCAGTTATGGGAATGAGAGATTGGTAGGCTCCTTCGACTGGGACTTCGTTGGGAGGTCCTTCGACGCAATCAAAGCGGTCTATACCAGGAAGGGTTGGTCGGCCGATATCTTCGCCGCCAGACTAGCCGATTACCACGACTCGAACATCCTCATTAACGTGGCCCCAGGCCGCGAAGGCGAGTTCTTCTTTGTCTTGCCACATCAGGAATTTTACGGCGTCTATCTGAAGTTTCTCAACGACAAACCGACCCACAAACTCGAAGCCTACGGATTTGTCCTGACAGACAATTTCTCAAGTCGAGGAGAGGTCGGGAAAAGGACGGACTCGACAGGCATCTACACGGTGGGGGCGAGGCAGGAGATGCGATCCAAGGGCGGGTTCTACTACGATGGAGAAGCGGCGTTTCAAGCAGGCCACCGTGGGCCGGATGATCACAGAGCACTGGCATTCGCCGGAAGCGTTGGCAAGTATTTCAAGTCTGCGCGATCATCCCACTTCGGCTTTGAGTATGATTTCGCGACCGGCGATGGAGACTTCCGGGATGGCAAGTCACGCGAGTTCATCGACCTTTTCCCAAACAACCACATCCACTACGGCTACATTGATTTCCTGGGCTGGAGAAACATGCATGATTTTCGATTGAACTTTGGCTTCGACCCGGCGAGCAAGCTCTCCGTCGATGCAGATTACCACAAGTTTCTTCTTAATAAGGGAGACGGGATTTGGACCAGCGCAAGCGGACTTTTCCTCGGCTTCGATCCCAGCGGTAGTTCGGGCATAGAGCTCGGACAGGAACTAGACTTCACTGTGCGGTTTCCTTACAAGGAGCACATGAAGTTTCTGGGCGGATACTCATTATTTATCCCCGGGAGGTTTGCGAGATTAACGAGGAGTTCCGACCTGTCACATTTCTCCTACATTCAGACCCGGATTAGTTTTTGACACGCTGCTCTCAAGCGCCAGTCATGAGTCGCTGAGAAATCCTCAGTCTTGGTGATTCGCGACAGACACACTGCATGCTGAATGAGAAATGAATTGAGAACCGCGACTGTCCGCAGATATCAACCACCGGAGGTGATGCTTGAAACCCATTCTTGCCGTTCTAGTTCTCATCGTTGCCGCGTTCCTGGATGTTGGCGCCCAGGACGTTCGTTCGAAAGTCGGACCAGTCTCAGGGACGTCGCTCTCCAGTATGATTGACCCTGACAAGAGCGTCTACGGAGTACAGTGGGGCAGCACCGAAGACGAATTCATCGCCAAGTTTGGTAACCCCAGCGGCTACATCAACCTCAACGCCTCTGAAACGGTGATGCTCTACGGGAAGAGCCACGCCTTTATATTCACGGCTTCCAAACTGAGCGGGCTGCGCATCAGTATGACCGTTCTGGATTGGAGGCTGTCTCAGTCGATACCGACTCTTACACCGTTTGATGGCATTGGATGGCAGTTATCTAACGGCATTCGCGGAGAGATGAACCTCGCCGAGGTCAAAAAGATCCTTGGCGAAAGCCTAAAGACCGAACGCTCTCAATGGTATTTCAACACTGAGAAAGCGCGCGTTGAAATGGATTTCGCTCACTACCCTATGGAAGGGGAGAAAGATGACTCGTACAAACTTCATGGCATTTACATCAGACAAGCGAGCTCTGCGCCGGAAGCATTACAGAGAGCACCGGTATCACCACGACCATCTTATGCAGGAGTTCCAGTAGCAACACAACCTTGCTCTGAGGAGGTGGCTAATTGGTGGCAGGAGGTTCGCTCCGCAGCTAAGGAGGCCGTTGATGCGCGCCGGCGCAAGGACCGAGCCGTAGCTGATGCATTGCGCAATGGCGAACGACGCCGGAGGAGAGTGGATGACTCCGACAGCGTCCTGCCGCAACGCGAACTCGACAAACTGGACGCCGACATCGCAACCGCAAGGGAGAAATATGGACAATTGTTAACTGAGGGTCAGGTGAAGTCGCATCGAGCGCCAATTCAAGACGCACCTACGGTCGTCCTTTACATAGGCTTTCCGGGCTACTCGGAACAAGCGCGCAAGAACAAGATACAAGGCCGAGTGAGCATGCGAGTGGAATTTCGAAGCGATGGCGCCATCGGAGAGGTAAGAGTTGTCAGCGGCCTCCCAGACGGATTAGATGAGCAATCTATCAAAGTAATACGCCAGATCGTTTTTCTACCTCGTGTAAAGGACGGGATGTTTGTGACGGAATTGAAGACGCTATACACGGAATTTTCTCTCAGATGAATGAGAAGGCTTCACATATTTGCAAAATGCCAGGCGCCCCAAAGGCAAGTCTAAGAGCTGGTGAAAGTCGATGATCACCCGACTGTCGAGCCGGCGACATTGTGCACAGCTCTCGCAGTCGTTAGCTCGACGGAGCGGCGTTCTTTGCCCCTGCTGAAGACTGTTTGACCAACGTACCACGATCACGGTTGAGCGCGGCGCTTGCCCCACGTCGGAGGTGGCGGCTCCTTCGTAGCTCGATCAACCGGATGCTCTTTCAACATCCTCATAGCTTCGGCCACCGCACGCTCGAGTTGTGGATCGTGACCCGCAATCACATCTTTAGGCCAATTCTCAACATCGATGTCCGGCGCGGTGCCTTCGTTCTCGACAGCCCACTTGTTGTCACGTGTGAAGAAGCCCCCGCGTGGCGCGATCATTGAGCCGCCATCGATAAAAGGCGGAGTGTCGGCTGTGTGAACGAGTCCGCCCCACGTGCGCTTGCCGACCAGCAAACCGATTTTGCCATACTTGAACATCCACGGCATCAAGTCGCCGCCTGAGCCCGCCATCTCATTCACGATCATGACCTTCGGACCCCAGATGCCCGCCGACGGACTCGTAAACGGATATCGATCTCCCGCGACGTTGTTGAAGTAGCCATCGAAGTCTCGCTGCAACACGTCGATCATGTAATCGGCCGCCGAGCCTCCGCCGTTGTAACGTTCGTCGATGATCGCGCCGGTCTTGTCCTGTTGAGAAAAGTAGTATCGATTGAAACTCGTGTAGCCCGGCGGCCCGGTGTTCGGCAGATAGACATACGCGAGCTGCCCGTTCGAAAGTTTGTCTACCATACGCCGGTTAGCTTCGACCCACGCGCGAGTGCGAAGCCCCTGTTCGTTAGCGACTGGAACAACGGTTACCTGTCTCGAGCCGTCCATCGCCGGATTGCTGTTCACGGTCAACGCGGTTTGCCGGTTCGCCGTGCCATCGAGCAATCGATAGATGTTATCGGGCGCTTTCAACTCGATGCCGTTGATCGCGAGTAGGTAGTCGCCGACGCTTACGGTCACTCCGGGCGCGGAAAGCGGCGCGCGCAGATCAGGATTCCAACTCTCGTTGTCGTAGATGCGCGTGATCCGGAAGCGCTCGTTCTCGATCGCGAAATCAGCTCCAAGCAAGCCGCCCGGCGAGTTCGGAACCTCGGGCATGTCTCCGCCTCGCACGTATGAGTGTCCGATCGCGATCTCCGCTCCCATGTTGTCGAGCAGGTAATTCAGATCGGCTCGATGATTCACGTAAGGCAGCAACTGCCCGTACTGATCGAGTGCGATCTCGCGCGGTGGCGTCAACCCGTCCTGCGCTTCGATCACCAGTTTGTATTCGCCGGATTTATCGCTGAAATAAGAAACATACTTGCCGTCAGGCGACCAGGCGGGATCGCGTTCGGCCGAGCCGCTCGAGTTGCTGAGATTTCGAACATCGCCTTTCTCGGCCGGGATAGTGAAGACTTCGCCGCGAGCTTCGACGACAATTCGTTTTCCGGTTGGTGAAAGCGCGAGGTTGGTCATTCGATTCGTGACATCAACCCGAAGGAGCGAAGCGGTCAAAGCAGGCGATAAAAGTGGTAGTGGGGTTACTGTGATGGTGTTTAAGCAGCCTGCCACCAAGACGCGAAGGCCCAAAGATGCACAAAGGCAGCTCTTGGTGCGCCTTGGAGTCCTCGAGACTTGGTGGCAAAGCTGAAGTCGATTGATGGACAAGCCGCGCCCTGCCTGTAAGAATGATGCGCCGCTGGGATGAGATATATGGGAGCTGCTGTTGAAAGAGAAGATGTTGGCCGGGTTGAACTACGGCGCGAACTCTCGAAGCTTGAAAGCTACGCTACGATCATCGGCATACTGGTAGGCTCGGGGATCTTCGTCGTCACCGGCAAGGCCGGAGCCATCGCGGGGCCCTCGGTGCCGCTCGCGTATCTCGTGCTCGCTCCGATCGTGCTCGTCACCGCGGTCGCCTATTCGGTTTATCTTTCAACACCGCTCGGGACCAAACCCGGAGGCGAATACACTCACATCTCGCGCACGCTCGGAAGCTACTATCCCGGGTTCATCACGCTGTGGTTGAAGTGGCTCTCGTACATCGGCGCCCTCGTCGTTCTATCCACCTCGCTTGCGCAGTATCTAAAATTCTTTTATCCGGCAATGGATCAGTGGTTCGCTCGAATCTTGCCGTTTGGTGACGCACTCGGCCGGAGTTACATCACTGATCCGAGCCTCGGCGAAGTAGTCATCGCAACTGTGGCGCTGCTTTTCTTTTTCGTCTTCAATCTTCTGGGGGTGAAAGTCTACGGCCGGCTACAAACCGTTATGGTCATCGTGAAATGCCTGGCAATCGTATTGCTGGTCGTGCCCGGATTGTTCGCGATCGACTGGAAGAATTTTTCTCCGCTGTTTCCTTACGGCTTCGGGGCGACGAGCACGCCGGACGGTGACCGCGGATTCATGGCGGTGCTGGCGCCGCTGTTCTTTGCGTATGCCGGATTCGAGAGCCTCGCGCAAACCGCCGGCGAAACCAAAGACTCACGCAAATCGCTTCCGATGATTTTCATCAACGGCATCCTGATTTCGATGGTGATCTTTGTATTGATGTCGCTCATCGCGTTTGGCGTTATGCCTTATCAGGAACTGGCTCGATCGAGTTTCGCGATGAGCGATGCGGCGGCGCGATATCTGCCGTGGTGGGGCAGTGCGGTGGTGACAGTCGGCGCGTTAATGGCTTTCTCGACTTGCTTGAACGCGACATTGTTTGTTCCGGCGCGAATACTTTATGTGTTTGGCGAAGAGCGAATGGCTCCGCGCTGGTTCGGAAGTGTGGGCGAGCGCTTCCGCACACCGTGGGTGAGTCTGGTTGTGAACGCGGTCATTGCGATCGCGCTGCTGTGGACGAAGAGCTTTGGTTACGTTTTGGACATCGCGATCGTCGGGATGTTTCTTGTTTATGGAGTGCACAGCGCATCGCTTATTGTTCTTCCGTTCATAAGGCCTGAGCTTTACAAGAAGGCTCGCGTGAAGCTTCATCCGGCGCTGCTCGTGATCCTCGGATTGGCTTCGCTCGTGTCGATGACATACCTGACGGTGGTGACCCTCGCGCGAGACATTGCTCAACATGCGAGCCTTCCGCCCGATCAACGAGGACTCACCATCTGGCAACTGTTGTTGTTGTGGATGGGCGTCGGTACCTTCTTCTATTTGATTGCGAGATGGGAAGGGCGCCGCAGCGGATTCGATTACAAGGCTCAGATGGCCCAAGACTGGGCTGATGACTGATGAGGCCCTGTTCTGCCTTCCGACATTATGAATGAAATTCCCTGCGAGTGACTCTCTCCTTAACACCCAACTCAGTTGGGTGTCGGGGCGCACTCACCCAGACCGTTTTGACGGTTTCACGGCGCGCTAACACCTCACTGAGGTGATGTGTTAATGAGAGCCGCGCTGTGAATCTTAATCAAACCGGAACGCGGCCCGCAGTCGAGCGCAAGCTTCGGCATCGCAGCAAGCGTGTGTTAATGTACAGCGCTTCGTTTAGTTCTACGGTCCGAAGCGATAACCTTACGGGGGAAGATAAGCTTGAAAGAGATCAAACGCGCGCTCGTTAGCGTCTCCGACAAGACGGGGCTGGTCGAATTCGTGACCCGGCTCATCAATCATTCAATCGAGATCATCTCAACCGGCGGCACGGCGAAAGCCTTGAAAGACGCTGGTCTGACTGTCCGAAACATTTCGGAAGTCACCGGGTTTCCTGAAATACTCGGGGGCCGCGTCAAGACTCTGCATCCGAAGGTTCACGGCGGCTTGCTGGCGATTCGCGACAACCCAGATCACCAGCGTCAGGTTACGGAGAACGACATTCATTACATCGATATGGTCGTCGTGAATCTGTATCCGTTTCGCGAGACTGTCGCTCGCGACGACGTCACGGCGGAAGACGCGATCGAGAACATAGACATCGGCGGGCCGTCGATGATTCGCTCGGCGGCGAAGAACTTCGAAGACGTCGTCGTCGTCGTTGATCCTTCCGATTACAACGCGATTGCAGACGAGATCGACGCGCGCGGTGAAGTCTCACGCGAGACTCGCTTGAGGCTTGCGCGACGCGCATTTGAAACGACCGCAAGCTACGACGCAGCGATCTCCGAGTTTCTTGAAAGCTCGATCGTGTTGGATGCGTCTTCGCATGAGCTTCGAGTCGAGAAGCCAACGGGCCTGCCCGTACGCTTCAATGTCTTTGCTAGAAAAGCGATGGATCTGCGTTATGGCGAGAACCCGCATCAACGAGCCGCGCTGTATGTGACGGTCGATTCCGGAGGCGGGATCGCGGGCGCCCAGAAGCTTCAAGGCAAGGAACTCTCGTTCAACAACCTCATCGACCTCGAAGCTGCGTGGTCATTGGTTTCGGAATTCGGCGAGACCGCTTGCGCGATCATCAAGCACACGAACCCTTGCGGCGCGGCGACGGCGAGAGACGCGCGCGAGGCATTCGAGAAAGCGCGAGCGACCGACCCGGTGTCTGCGTTCGGAGGCATCATCGGATTCAATCGCACGGTGACCGAAGCGGCCGCGCGCGCAATCGGAGAGACTTTTTTCGAAGCCATCGCGGCCCCGGATTACGAAGCGGCCGCGCTCGAAGTCTTCGCTTCGAAAAAGAACCTGCGAGTCATGCGCGTCCCCGCGAGTAAAGCCGACTTGACGCAACTCGATCTGCGAGTGATAAGCGACAACGGACTGCTGATTCAGGATCGCGACCGCGGCGCCCTCGATGAATCGAAACTCAAAGTTGTGACGAATCGCCAGCCGACCGATGAAGAGATGCGCGCATTGCGATTTACCTGGATCATCGCCAAGCACGTCAAGTCTAACGCGATTGTTTATGCTCGAGACGGGCAGCTCGTAGGTGTCGGCGCGGGTCAGATGAGCCGCGTTGATTCGGTAAAGCTGGCTTCAATGAAAGCGCAACTGCCCATTGCCGGTTGTGTGATGGCTTCGGATGCGTTCTTCCCATTTCGCGACGGAGTCGACGAAGCCGCGCGCTCGGGCATCACGGCGGTGATTCAACCGGGAGGCTCGGTGCGCGACGAAGAGGTGATTGCTTCGGCGAACGAACACAACCTGGCGATGTTCCTCACGGGAATGCGGCATTTCAAACACTGACGGACAGACGCTCCTGAGAGACTGGTTATGTTTCTCTAACTCACATTTCGTTTAGCTCACGAGCAATCAGGAACAAAGACCGAACAGCAAAAAATGCTCTTTGGGCGGTGGCAAATCCTCATCATCGTTTTCTGTGTGGGCACGAACAGCTTGCTCGCAAAGGAGCCTAATCTACCTCGGGCAATCAAGAAGGATTTGACTCGGCAAGCTGGTAAATGGCAGTTGGTGACTTTGTCACAAGCGGACCGCAAAAAGGGGAAGGCGGTGATGACGGGTGACTTTGATGGAAATGGGCGAACGGATTTCGCCGTCTACGTTCTTGCCGGAAAGGGCCCGCCCGAAACACGACAACGCTTGATCATCTATTTGCAGGAAGGCACACATTATAGGCGACGGACGCTGTCCCGCCAATTACCAAATTCGGAGAACGTTCCTTATCGGTTTAAGAAGGGGCAGCGAGACTATCGTTATGACACCGACAAATACTTTCGCTACAGGTATGACACGATCGGCTTGTTTTCGGAAAAGGGTGGGGTGAGTTATCTCTACCGAAAGGGACGCTTTTACCCAGTTATAACAAGCGACTAGTCGATTAGCCGTTACTAGAGCCCAACTTCTCGCACACACCCGGAGCCCGCGAGCCTTTTGAAGTGTGATTACGCTGCCGCGAAGGTTTGAGCCGCACAAGCGAATTTCAAATGTTGCTTGGAGTTTCCGGCGCGAGAAGGTCATCGCAATCGTTACCGCGTTGGATCATTCGCTGTCGAGTCGCGCAACCAACTCAGGTATTGTTCGGAGCCTCGCTCGATTTTCAACGCGATCACTTCAGGCGTGCTGTAGTTGTGAAGCTCTTTGACGCGGCGCTCAACTTCATCGTATCGCGCACCGGTTGTCTTGATGATCATCAACGATTCGTGATCGCGAGTGACCTTTCCTTCCCAACGATAGATCGATTCAATCCCAGGAACGATGTTGACGCAGGCGGCCAGCCGCTCCGAAACGAGAACGTCGGCGATGCGAGCGGCTTCTTCGGCGTTTGAAGTCGTGACCAGGACTATCAACTCATCGCTCATCGGCGCTCTTATACCACGAAGGCCGCGATGATGTGGAGCGGTTCAAATCAAAACCGGTCACATTGGTTTGCCCGATCACAGATCGAGAACATCAGGCTGCTAATCCCGTAGGGATGACCTGTCGATAGAAGAAACGCGGCGGACGCTCCGTAACTCCATAGGAGTTACCTGTGATTGCACGCGAAGGATGAGGTAACTCCTACGGAGTTACGGAACGTCCACGCCCTATGCTTCTATCGACAGGTCATTCCTACGGGATTGGAAGAAACGTACTCGTTCGAGATCGATCAAGCGTGCGTCGACTGAGCATTAATGCGAACCGCTTGATTCAATCGAACGTCCCGCGACTGTTCGATCATCCTGCGTGCTGCTCGTTGCACTCATGAACTGGCGCACCCATTCCGTGAACAAATAATTCTCCTCGAAGAAAGGGAAGTGCCCGCTGTGTTCCATCATCACCAATCTCGACTGAGGCAGCGCAGTCGCGAGTTCCTTTGATCGATCGGCCTGGGTGATCAAATCATATCTCCCGGCGACTACCAGCACCGGCACATCGATCTTACTCAAATCGGATTGAAGGTTGACGCGCATCGTGTCGCCCGCGAGCGCCTGTCTTTTCGAAAACGCATCGAAGTAAGCCGTGTACACGCCTCGATCGAATTCGTAGGGCACGAGCTTATGAAAATAGTGTGGATACAAAACCGCGTAACGCGCGCGAACTCGGTCGCACGGTTTGGCCGCACCGGTTCCGTCTTCGCTCGATCGATATGCCGCCATCTCAGTCGGCGAGAGTTCTTTCAGAATTCGCTTCTCGCCCTCGCTCGGATTCTCGACCACAGCGGATGCGCTTACAAGGATCAACCGCTTTACGTTTGACGGATGACGCACCGCGTAATTCAGAGCGATCGTCGCGCCGAAGCTGTGACCAAGCAGCGTCACTCGATCGAGCCCGAGCACTTTGCGCAACGCGTCGATGTCGTCGGACATCTCGTCGACTGACGCCATCCCGTTCTTCCGGGCGTTCGCCATATCGGCACGCCGGTCGAAGTAAACGAGCTTCGCGTATTGAGTCAGGTTGTAGAGCATCGGGTGGAAATAATCGTGCGGCAGCCCGGCTCCGCCGTGGACGACGATGACGACTTCGCTGCCCTCGCCCTGCGTCTCGTAGACAAGATTCAGGCCGCCCGATTGAAACGTCCCGTAGCTCAAGCCTGGGGTCCACACGTGATGATAGGCGACGAAGGGAGACGCTGCACCCGGATAAGCGACTCCCGACGAGTTCGACAATGCCAGGCATTCAAACTCGGCGCGAGTCGAGCCTTCCTGAGCGCGGACTGATCCCGCGAGCATGAGTAATGCGAAAGCGACTGTGCAACAACGAAGGAGATTGATCATGGTGCCCCCGAAAGAGTTTCTGGTTTCTGGTCTGTGGTTTCTGGTTCAAATACTGGCGAGCTAGCACAACGTTCTGGAAGATCACGTAAACCAGAAACTAGAAACCAGCAACCAGAAACTATTCTTCTGTAGGGGCAGGGGACTCGGCGTTGAAGAAGGCTTCGTACAATTCTACCGCGCGCTCGAGATCGCGTTCGTCGACCATCACTACTACTTCCGACGAAAAGCTGCCGGGGATTATGGCGAACTCTCCGCCTTCCACGAACGAGCGAATCCCGTTTTGATTGAGCGTCTCGGAAACCATCTCGGCTTCGGCGCTGCTCTTGAACGATTGAAGCGCGACGGGCGCGCCTTCACTCGTATCGTGAACCTTGTTCTCCGGTGTGAGTGCCGGGACAAGCTCGACGCTGCAATCGGGGCATACGGTTATGCCGGCTCGATATTCGGATTCGCAATTAGGGCAAAACGCCATTTCTTTTCTCGATTCGAGTTGCAGTCTTTGCTGCTCGGCTAATGGCGATCAGCCGCCATGATAAGTTTCGCCTCGCGCAAGAGCAATAGTTTAATGGCAAACGCGAAGGCGCGTCCATGCTACTTCCGGCTCAGCACATCTGCCAACGCCGGTCCGAGTTGCGGATAACGAAACTCATACCCTGATGCGAGCGCCGCTGCCGGAATAACTCGCTGACTGTCGAACAGCACGTCGGCCATCTCTCCCATCAAAATGCGTAGCGCTATCTCGGGCACCGGAAGGAATGCAGGCCGGTGCAAAGCATGTCCGAGCTCGCGAGTGAACTCCGCGTTGGTTGCAGGCTGGGGAGCCGCGCCATTGATCGGGCCCGTAGCCTTCGCGTTAACGATCGAGTGACGAAAGATACCAACAATGTCATCGATGTGTATCCAGGGAAACCACTGCTTACCGCTGCCAAGTCTTCCACCGGCTCCCATCTTGAACGGCGGCAGCATCTTCTCGAGCGCGCCGCCGTCAGCGCTCAACACGACTCCCGTGCGAACGAAAACCACGCGGATGCCGAGTTCGCTTGCTCGCGCAGCCTCGCGCTCCCACTCCTGACAGACCTCACTCATGAACCCACGTCCTGGCGGTGATGTTTCTTCGAGCCGGTCATCGCCGCGATTGCCGTAGTAGCCGACGGCCGAGCTGCTGACGAAGACTTCGGGCTTTCGCTTGGCGCGCCGCATTCCTTCGACCAGGTTTCGCGTGGTAACGATTCGCGAATCTCGAATGGATTTCTTTTGCTGATCGCTCCATCGCTTCGCCGCGATCGGTTCGCCCGCCAGGTTTATGACTGCGTCTACTTGATCGAGCGCAGCCTCGGGAGGCGGACCCGCTTGCGAATCCCATTGATACATTTCGCCAACATTAAGGCCCGAAGGCTTTCGTGATGAACGCGAGACTCCGACGATAGTGTGACCATCTTCATTGAAAACGTGACACAGTGCGCGCCCGATCAATCCGGTTGCTCCGCTGATAAGTATTTTCATTTTTGCACCGCCCGCGCTGGCTTGATTGAAGGAAGAATAGCCAGCAGAAATAGTCGTGTCAAGATCATGACCAGAAATTCTCTTGGATTCGACGCCGTATCCGGGGGATTATCTTGACAGAATCGAGACGAAACTTGAAAATGAGCGCACATGGCAGGGAAGAAGCAAGCGACATCAAAACCAAAATACATGATCGGAGCGGTGACCCGATTGACCGGGTTGTCGGTTGATGTGGTCCGCGTTTGGGAACGGCGATACGGCGCTATCCGTCCGTTGCGCACCGACGGCGGCACTCGGTTGTATTCGGATGCGGATGTTTCCCGGCTGAATCGATTGAGGCACGCGGTCGAGCTTGGGCACAGCATAAGTCAGGCGGCGAAACTGTCGGAGAGCGAACTTGATGAGTTGGTCGCGGAAGCGGTCGGCGTTCGTGTGGCCGCAGATCCGCATTCCGCGATGCGCGAGAGATTCATGGAAGCGATCCAGGCGATGGACGTGTCCGCGGCGGAGAAAGAATTGACGGTCGCGGCCACGTTGTTTCCGGCCGCCGAGTTGGTGAAGAAGTTCATTGCGCCGATACTTCGCGAAGTCGGAGATCGCTGGGCCCACAAGCAATTTGCCATAGCGCACGAGCACCTCGCGTCCGGTTTGCTGCGCGGGTTGTTGAGTTCGTTGCTGCGAGTTTATTCGTCCTCGGCGGCCGCGGATTCGTTGATACTGGCGGCGCTTGCAGGCGAGCGCCACGAATTCGGATTGCTGCTGGCTGCGCTGCTCGCCGCGGCAAAGCATTGGCAAGTAATTTATCTGGGTGTCGAAGTGCCCGCCTCGGAACTGGCTCTGGCGGCCAGATTGACGGGTGCGACTGTTCTGGCGCTGAGCATTCCCACCGCTGCGCCGCGCATCGACGATGAACTGGATACGCTGTCGAAACTGCTGCCCGCTTCCACCCGAGTGTTGATCGGCGGCGCGGAGGCGATCAGGCACAGGGGACTCATCGAACGCAACGGTTGGATATTGGTTCGCGATCTCGATGATCTTGATGACCGGCTCAGCGCGGCTTCTTCGCGGCGAGCGGGTAATCAACCGCCTTCAACGTTGTTATGAAAAGTTATGAAAGGCGAGCGCTCCGCTCGCGTTGCAACTTCAGTTAATCGCTTGCACTCGATTTCGTCGCCAGTCCTCCGATCAAATAGAGGGCGCCGATCACAATGTGAATGATGTGGTCGCGCGTGCCGAGCATAAGATACGGAAGCTCCAGCATGCGGTCGGGGCCGGTCCCAATGAAGTAACCGCACACGCCCAGGAGCGCGTACACAATGCCAAAGATCAGGCAGAACTGCTTCGCGGCTGACATCGAGCCCTTTAAGCCCAGGTACAGCGACAACGCGCCTGATACAAGGTGAACAACATTGTGCGCCTTACCAAGATGCGCACCTAGAAGGTGAGGATCGAAGAAACCTACGATGCCAACCAGGATGAACACTGCTCCCACTAATTTTGCAATTGTCTTAGCCATGAGTTTTCTCCATTCTGTTTTTGGGGTTGAGATTTCGCGCGACGCCGGTCCCGATGGCGGCAGTTGAACCACGGTCATGCACGCCAGCCTGCAACGCGCCGTCAGCGCCCGTCCTCGTGTACTAATTCTTACGCTTAACGATTGATCAGTCCTCGAACAGAGCCTTCAAAGTGACTGGAGATCCCCTGAGCCTTGTGCGCTCCAACCATTATCGGAGCTACGCGATAATTGCTTTGATCGTGATTGGAAATTATGACCCCGCAAAGTTACATGCGCTCCAGCTTCGAGTCAAGCCGGAATAGTGATTCTGATTTGAGATTACTATTGTTCTCGGCGCTCGGGGAAAATAAGATGGGCGAAGCCGTCTTAGGATCTCTTGATCAGTACCGGAGGACATTGAATGAAACGCGCATTGGCAACCCTGGCCAGCATCGGATTTGTCACCCTGTCGTTTGCGGCTTGCAGCACGGGTCCGCAGAAGCCGGCGGAACAGTCGGTGTTGGTGACCGCGGCAAACGAAACGGCGGCGATCGCCCGGCTTCGCGCGGTGGCCGCGGCCGAAGCGCAATATCAGGTCGCGTCAGGGGGCGAGTACGGCACGCTGGACCAGTTGATTCAAAAGCGATACGTCAATGACCCTTCCAGTGGAAAACTGACCGGCTACAAATTCGATGTTCAAGTTCGATCGGGGCGCTTCGAGGCGACGGCTGTACCGGAGAAATTCGGGATCACCGGCACACGGTCATTTTATGTAGACGAAACGAACGTCATTCACGCGGCTAACAAGAACGGCTCGCCAGCCACGGCGTCCGATCCCGAAGTGTAGATTCACTGCCTCGCGGCCACTGCTCACACCGCAAAATAGTTTCGTCAGATTCTCGTGCATTGACTAATGACGAGAAGGAATATTACCAGCCATTCGATTCCTTGACCGCCGTTCCTCGCAATATTGTATAATCGCCCCAGCCCCGGAGGAGAAATCACATGCGCTCAATCTGGAAGGGTCACATACGCTTCTTGCTCGTCGCCATCCCCGTTCGCGTTTACAACGCGATTGAAACATCCGAACAGATTCACCTGAACCAACTTCACAAGGACGACTACGGGCCGATCGGCTACGACAAACGCTGTAAGAAATGCAACAAGGTCGTTTCGAAGGATGACATCATCAAGGGTTATCAATACTCGAAGGACCAGTACGCGATCCTCGAACCCGATGACCTTGCGAAAGTGAAGCTCAAGACAACAAAGGTTATCGACATCGTCGGCTTCGTCGATAAGTCTGAGATCCCGCCGATGCTCTACGACTCGCCTTACTTCGTCGGCCCCGATGGTGAAGTCGGAGCCAAAACCTATTCGCTGCTTCGCGAGGTCTTGAAAGACACCGGCAAGGTCGGGCTCGGCAAAGTAGTGCTGCGGGATCGCGAAGACTTCGTCGCCATCGCGCCACAGGAAGCAGGCCTGGTCATCTACAAGCTTCGATACCCGAAAGAAGTGAGAAAGATCAGCGAAGTGCCTGACCTCGAAACGCACGAGATCGACAAAAACGAATTGAAGCTTGCGCACACACTGGTCGATCAGATGGTCACCTCGATCGATCAAATCGAGATGCGTGACCGCTACAGTGAAGCGCTCAAGGAAATAATCGAAGCGAAGATCGAAGGCAAAGAAGTTGCGGGCTTCGTCGAGGAAGAGCAGCCCACCGTCGACATAATGACCGCGCTCAAAGAGAGCATCAAACAAGCCCAACGCAAACCGATGGTCAAGGCCACGGGTAAAACCAAAAAGCAGGAAGAAGCGGAGGAAGCAAAGCCGAAGAAGGCTCGCAAGAGCAAGGCCTCGTAGGCGGAGCTTCACCAGATGTCCAAAAAAGATGCAAAGATCCTGCGGTTCCCAGCTCCGCCGCCGTCGAAGGCAGACTATCAACGCGTCAAGTCGACCTACTCGGTTCACGACATCAAGCAGTTGTTCGGACTCAGCGAACGCTTGATTCGGCGTTGGACCGAAGAAGGCGTCGTGGCGGCGACCACTTCGGACGCCGGTGATCCTGTTTATGATTTCCGCGCGCTGACTCTGTTCCGGCGCTCGCGAGAGCTGCGCGCGCACGGGCTGACCCTGAAGCAAGTCGAACGCGAGCTTCAGGGCCAGATGAATCTTTTCAAGCCGGTGCAGTCGCCGGTTGCTCGATTGCTGAGCCCGTTTGAAGAAGCGCTGCTCCTGCACGAACGCGGCGATGAAAAAGCAGCGGCGTTGTATCGCGAGGCAATCACCGAAGGAGACAATCTGGCGGACGCCTATTGCAACCTCGGCATCATCGAACTGGATCACGCGGGCACTCCGAAAGCGCTCGACTGTTTCACGCTTGCGTTGAAGCACGATCCGCGTCACGTCGAGGCTCATTACAACCTGGCGAATCTCTATTTCGATGCGGGCGATCTGCAACTGGCGAAGCTCCACTATGAAACCGCCGCGGAACTCGAGCCGTCCTTCTGTCCGCTTCATTACAACCTGGCGCTGGTCTACTACAAGCTCGACGATTTGCATGGCGCGTGCGCGGCGCTGCACAAGTACAAAGAGCTGGCGCTCGAGGATCACGAATCGCCGGCGATCGATGAGCTGCTGAGTTGGTTGGAACAGGCTCGCGATATTCAAAACAAACGCCGAGGCTAGGGAGGACAAGTCATGGCCGCGAAATTCACATCACGAACACGCTGGCGAGATAAGCTCGAACGGGACGATCACTCGAAGATCGTCCAGATACCTCCGGCGATGGAAAAACGATTCGGGGCTGGAACAATGTTCATCGCGAAGCCAATCGAAGTCGATGCGCTGATTCGCATGACGAAGAAGGGCATGTTGATCACCGTCGCCGAGATTCGCGCGAAGCTTGCGCGAGATCACAACGCCGATACGACCTGCCCGCTCACGACCGGCATATTCGTTCGCATCGCCGCGGAAACCGCCGAAGAGGATCTGCAAAACGGCAAGAAGCGAATCACGCCTTACTGGCGAGTCGTAAAAGACGACGGCAGCCTGAATGAAAAATTTCCCGGCGGAGTGAAAGTGCAATCGCGGCGCTTGAAGGAAGAAGGACACACGATTACGCCAATCAAAGGAAAGCAGCCGCCGAAGGTAAAAGACTTCGAGCAGTCGCTTCTTCGGTTCTGATCAACGCCTGCGACTTCGCCACGAAGACACGAAGGCACCAGGAAACACCAAGTCACCTTAGTGCTCCTTCGTGCCCTCGCGTCTTTGTGGCAAGTCTCGAAATTCATCGCACGATTCGGATAGATTCCCGTCCTCGTTCCGTCTAAGATCCCAAACAATATGCTTAACGAAGAACTGAATGAGACGCTCGATCCGCGTGATTGGGACGAGTTCCGCAGGCTCGGTCACCAGATGCTCGATGACATGCTCGACTACCTTCGCACAATTCGCGACAAGCCCGCCTGGCAACCTGTCCCCGAGCGAGTAAAAGCCGAGCTTCGCCAGCCGCTGCCCACCGACCCGCAAGACGCCGCCGATGTTTATCAAGAGTTCGCCCGCAACGTGCTGCCTTACACCAACGGCAACCGGCATCCGCGATTCTGGGGATGGGTACAGGGGAACGGCACGCCGCTCGGAATGCTTGCAGACATGCTGGCTTCGGGTATGAATCCTCACATGGCCGGCTTCGATCAGGCTCCGGTGTTAGTTGAGCAGCAGGTGCTCGCATGGCTGACCGAGTTGATGGGAATGCCGGCGGATTCGAGCGGCATACTCGTAAGCGGTGGCACAATGGCGAACGTGCTGGGGCTAGCTGTTGGTCGACACGCGAAGGCCGGCTTCGATGTTCGAGAACTTGGACTCCAGGGCAATAGTCATCCGATGCTCACGATGTACGGATCGAGTGAAACGCACGGGTGGGCTCAGAAAGCGGCTGAGTTGATGGGGCTGGGCAATCGCGCGTTTCGACGCGTTGCGATTAATCAGGATTTTCAAGTCGACTTGAGCGCTCTTCGACAGGCGATTGAAGAAGATCGACGAGCGGGTCACAGGCCTTTCTGCGTAATCGGCACCGCGGGCACGGTGAACACCGGAGCGATTGATGACCTCACGGCACTCGCCGAGTTCTGCCGCGACGAGAAGCTCTGGTTTCATGTCGATGCAGCGTTCGGCGCGCTCGCGCGATTCGCTCCTTCGCTTGCGCTGTTGGTGGCCGGCATTGAAGACGCAGACTCGCTGGCGTTTGATCTTCACAAGTGGATGTACCTGCCGTTCGAAGTCGCTTGCGTGCTGGTCCGTGACGCGAAGGCTCATCGAGATACGTTCGCGTTGACGCCAAGCTATCTAGCCGAGACTGAGAGAGGCGTGATCGCGGGCGGGCTTCCGTTTGCGGATCGAGGGCTCGAACTAACGCGCAGTTTTCGCGCTTTGAAAGTGTGGATGTCATTCAAGACTCACGGCACGAGTGCAATCGCTCGCGTGATCGAACAAAACGTCGAGCAGGCTCGGTATTGCGCGAAGCTCATCGAAGCACACTCGGATCTCGAGCTAGTCGCTCCAGTGCCGTTGAACATCGTGTGTTTCAGATTCGCACCGGCCGATGCACCTCGGGAGATCCTCAATCGCTTGAATGAAGAGATTCTCGTTCGAATTCAGGAGAGCGGATTAGCTGTACCTTCAGGTACGACGATCGACGGAGTTTTTGCGCTGCGCGTCGCGATAACAAACCATCGCAGCAGGCAAGAAGACTTCGAGTTGCTCGTTGACGCGGTCTCTGAAATCGGGCGCGGGGTGCGCCTCAGTTGAAGCGTTAAGGACGCTGCGCGAGAGATCTATTGATTGTTACACGTACGGTTAGTGGTCACGCTCGCTATGCAGAATAAAGATGCAGGAATGGTTCAGTCATAGGGTTGAGGCGGGTAAAGTATTTTCTTTATCGTCTCTGCTGCTAGCCTTAACTCGATTTCTGTGGCGACCTGAAAAGCCCTCATTCCACCCCTGCGCAAATGCTGAAGTACTCTTGGACCGTCATCCTCTCTTGCAGCAATTGCGGCTTGGCCAATCGCTATTATCACTTGATCGTAGGCAGCTTCATGCGCAGGTTCAGTTGCTCGTCTCCTTAGTTCAAAGAGTAGCTTTGAAAGCTCGTCGGCTAGCACCCGCATATCTACGCTACTGCTGATTTGCTCCCAAACTTTATCATAGTTTATTAATCGCTTTATTCTTTTCTTTTCAAGAAGCGGCAAAGCAAATTCATAAAACTCCCTCGTCTTTTCTTTCAAGAACTCGTGGTAATCATAGTTTGAAATATTGTTGGCACTTTCAGTAAAAATACAGATACCGACTGTGTTCTTGTTCCCAGACTCCGGAGAGCTATACGCGGCACAAACGATCGATTTTATATCTTGAATCTGCCGGCCAAAGAAATGACATCCATGATCCTTTAACTTGCCACCATTAAAAGGTATTACATCGGGTTCATCAGGATTGCTCTTACCGTCCCATTTTACGAAATGGAGAGGATGAGAAAATGCACAGCCAATTACAGTGGTCTTGTCAAAGTCCCAATTTGTTCTATTAGAATGTTCATCGGTGGTTCCATACGGGCGGATTTTGTTGTCATCTCTTATCCAGTAAGATACAACAAGTTTGTGATCCTTACTTTTCATAATTGATTCTTCAAACTGCTCCTTCGTTCGCCGCGCAATCCCATCATAAATTTCCCGAAAGGCATTGTCAGTGTTGCTTCCATCATAGATTTCATTAAGGATCTTGTAAGACTCCTTTTGCTGATTCTGAAGTGAATTATGGTGACTTTGAAGCCAATCAGCATCCTCGTTCTTATGATGGGAGATCAGGAAATGACTAATACAAAAACTCATTACTAGAAGAATTATGAAGTTCGTTGCTATCAATCTATTAAAACTGGCTACACTTCGCCATTCGTATCCTCTTTCATTTGCCCTTTGCAGTAATCTCCAAGGTAGTGATTTAGAGTCTACCGGAATAGAGAAGTACCTGTCCGGTATAGAGCTTTTACCGTCACGCTCATCTATTTCAGTGAATAAAATAGGAACATCCGATCTTTCATAAGCCCAAGAATCAATGGCGTCGTATACCCAAGACTTTTCTTCCAGCTCTTTTGTCCTTATGACGACTACGGCATTCGCTCCTTCAAGTTTATTGATCAACTTCCTTTTCTGAGACTCTATGTTGGAGGTGCCACAAGAAAAAGGTATCAGAATCAAGTTTCGTTCTTTTGATTCAGTTTTACTTTTGAACTGCTGTGCGAGGTTCTTAATGAAAGAGCCGCCACTCGCTTCGTCTTCAATCATTACAATCTTGGCTTGAAATTCTAAAGGTCTCCCCGATTTATTAGGTAAGAGATCGTCAGTCAAGAAACTGCGAATAAGGCTTTGTTCATCATTCGCGTCAAGGTATGATTTGAGTCCAATTATAAGAAAGTTAAGTACAACAGCGGCTGGGATAATTATGAATTCAACGATTCTCTCGTCGGTCCCCCAAAAAATCGCAATTATTGTAGAAACGAGGGGCGCAACTACGAATAGCCAATGAAAGTATTCCTTAATGTGTTTCATAGATCAATATAGGAATACCAGAATGAGCTTAATCCTACAATAAAACCGTCGCTAGTAAGCCTAACTTCAACATAGTGCTGGGAGCGGCGCGGAGTGGTACCGCCTTAGTACACTTATCAGGTTGAGAATGTGACCCAGAGCGCCCCGTCCAGTTAGTCGAACTGCTCCACAATAGCCCGGCACGAACTCTGAAGATCTATCGTAGCCAGACTACGAAGAAGAGTTCGTAAGCGATATGTGGAATAAGTTGGGTGAGCGAGAGGGGAGTTCTAGACGTGCGAGTCCGCGATGAGGGCACGAGTCCACGATGAGGGCACTTCGACGAACTTGATTGCTGTACCAGTTTGTCCCGCGGCTCAAGCCACCTCAGTTTGAGTAACTAAGAACTCCAAAGCCTTGAGGACTGAGCTGATCGCTTCGCGAGATCACTTCTCTGTCCGCGTTCACACTCGACAGTGAGACACGCCTGTTTTCTCGAAGTACTGCTGGTGATACTCCTCGGCTTCCCAGAACGTCGAGGCCGGCGTGATCTCGGTGACGATCTCTCTCGAATACTTCCCCGAGCGCGAGAGCTTTTCTTTTGACGCTCGCGCTGATGCTTCCTGTTCGGCATTGCGAAAGAAAATCGCCGAGCGATACTGCGAGCCGACGTCGGGGCCTTGCCGGTTCAATGTCGTCGGATTATGAATTTCCCAGAACACATCGAGCAGTTTGTCATAAGGAATCTTCGCTGGATCATACGTTACTTCGACGCTCTCGGCGTGGCCGGTTCTTCCCGAGCACACGTCACGGTAAGTCGGGTTGTCACTCGAGCCGCCGGAGTACCCGACTCGCGTCGAGACTACGCCGTCCAACTCACGAAACGCCGCTTCGACTCCCCAGAAGCAGCCTGCTCCAAAAATTGCGGTTTCCATTTTCAATCGCTCCCTTTCTATGAAAAAGAAATTGTCGTCACTCGGGGGCGCTCTTGGCAAGTCGCCTGAAGTGATCTGGCCAGATCTGGCGGAAATTCTTACACCGTGTCGCTGTAATCTTTACGCTTGCTCGCTGGCCAAACACACTTTTCTGCGCGTTCGCGACGGTTCCATGACGGCATACCTGTTGCACAATCGTCGGTGGGGCAGAGATACGGGTGATTATTCATAAATCACTTCCGGTCTCTTTTGCGGTTATCGTGGTGAGGACGATAACCACAACAGGCGATGCGGACTTCTCTGCATCGCCTTTTATTCTTTTTTAGTGGGAGAAACAGATGAAAACCAGACTCGCGATATTGATGGCATTGTCGACAATTGTGGTAATGAGTTCGGTAGGGTGTGCAACAAAGAAGTACGTGCGCAATCGCGTGAGCGAAAGAGTCGCTCCGCTTGAGAATCGCACCGGTGAACTTGAAGAAACATCGCGCCGCAACACGCAGGACCTCGCGCGGCTTTCTACGGACGTCACCGACGTGAGAGGCCGCGCCGATCGCGCGCAGTCGCAAGCCGACGCCGCGCTGACACGTGCCGAGGAAGCAAACACTCGCGTGAACGGCGCCGAACAATCGGTCACCGACCTGCGATCGAATCTCGATAACTACACGCTTCAGAATACCGCTTCGGTGCATTTCAAGTTCAACAGCTATCAGTTGACGCCCGAAGCCATAGCCTCACTCGATCAACTGGCGGCGCAGATCAAGGATCGCGACAACTTCATTCTTGAGATTCAGGGCTTCGCCGATTGGATTGGCAGCGATGCGTACAACAATCAGCTCACTCAGAAGCGGGCCGAGGCCGTGCGCCGCTACCTGGCCGAACAGCACAACGTTGCGCTGTTCAGAACGCACATACTGGGATTCGGCGAGATTCGCCCGGTTGCCGATAACAAGACTCGCGAAGGCCGCGCCGAAAATCGCCGGGTTGAAATTCGGCTGCTGGTTCGAAACATATCCGGCGGCGCGGCGGCGCCAACAAAGACTTCTGGACAACGCTAACCCTCTCTCTGTCTGTTGATGGCACTGCTAGAACCACAGTGCGATCAAGCCCCCGACGCAAGGCGGACCCGATGCCGGGTCCGCCTTTTTTTCTTGCGCTTGCCTTGACGAGTGAACCCGGAACACATAATAGATCTCACAATGAAGATCGAACTTCGACAAGGCGACATCACCAATCAGCCGGACATCGACGCGATCGTCAACGCGGCGAACACAGAGCTGTGGCTTGGCTCGGGAGTCGCGGGCGCAATCGCAAGTCGCGGCGGCCCCGACGTTGAACGCGAGGCAATTGCTCAGGCACCCATCAAGCTCGGTGAAGCCGTCGAAACGACCGCCGGGAATCTGCCAAACAAGTTCGTGATCCACGCGGCGGCGATGGGTTATCGCGACGAGGATCGAGCGGTGCCCAAACGCGAAGGGTCCCAATCAAGCGAAGCGATCATTCGCGATTCAACTATCAACAGCCTCACGATTGCCGATGCGCTCGGCTGCAAATCGATCGGCTTCCCGGCGCTTGCAACGGGAGTCGGCGGGTTCCCGGTTGATGAATGCGCTCGAGTGATGATTGCGGCCGCTTACGAATACGCTCGCGGCCATTCGGAAACCGTCATCGAGCAAGTTGTGTTTGTGTTATTCAGCGGCGCGGACTTTGAGATATTTCAACAGGAGTTGATTGCGATCAGGGGCCCGGAGTCGAAGTGAATAATCCGGCGAACAGTTCACCGAAACAATATTGCTACGATCACGCTCGCCCGGCGCTGACGGTCGATATCGTGCTGTTTCATCGATCCGGAGTTGACACAGAAGTCCTGCTCATCAAGCGGGGCCGCGCGCCTTTCAAAGGACGGTGGGCCTTCCCGGGCGGCTTCGTGGATGAGGACGAATCGCTCGAATCAGCCGCCGCGCGCGAGCTTCGCGAAGAAACTGGGCTTCGTGGAATCAAGCTCGAACAGCTCGCGGCATTCGGAGATCCGGGCCGTGATCCGCGCGGCCACACTGTGAGCGTGGTCTTCTACGGCGCGGTCAGCAATCGCCGCGCGGTGATCGCCGCCGATGACGCCGCCGAAGCCAGGTGGCTCTCGGCCTCTCATCCGCCGAAGCTGGCGTTTGACCATCGAAAAATTCTTCGAATAGCGATGAAGCAATTGGAACAGGAATCGTAGACAGCTAATTCAAAATGATGTCAGGAGCATGCGATGGATGACGGGGCTGTGAAATCTTCGGGATTAAGCGTCGCGTTGATCGAGCCCGAGATACCGCCGAACACGGGCAACATCGCTCGACTCTGCGGTGCCACGTTCACGCCTTTGCATCTCGTTGGCAAACTCGGGTTCCGCACCGATGACAAAGCAGTGCGCCGCGCCGGGCTCGATTATTGGAACGAGGTCGAGATTCATTATCATCTGAATATCGAAGCCCTCTATGCGGCGCTTCCACAAAGCCGCTTCCTCTACTTCACGACGAAGGCCGAACGCAAGTACACCTCATTTGAGTTTGCGGCCGGCGATTGCCTTGTATTTGGAAGTGAGACTCGCGGCTTGCCCGAAGACTTGCTGCGAGCCAACTGGGATCGCGCGTTGACGATCCCGATGCCGAACCCGCGAGTGCGTTCTCTCAATCTCGCTACATCGGTGGGAGTAGTCCTCTACGAAGCATTAAGGCAGGTAGCATAGACACTGGTCTGTGAAGGCAAACCAGTGTCTATGCTTGATTGATACTAGAATCGTGCAATGGTGAAGCTCGATGATCTCTCACCGGTCGCCGGATTGAATACCGTTATGTGAACCGTCGTACCCGAAGGAAACGTACGTCTCATCGGTTTCTTTCCGAGATAGACGTTGAGTCGAGTAAGCGTGCCATTAGCCAGCGAGTATGCGCTATCGTAATCAGGTGTTGGAAGCCCGGCGCCCTCAACCTCAACCACCGCTGAGCCGTTCGCGAAACCGAATCCGTCAATTGTGAGCACTTTCTTGGAGAAGGCAACCTTGAGGACTTGCGGGCTTCGCGGCGGTGCAATCGTGCCCTTGAGCGCCTCATAAGCACTGGCGCGCCCTGATCGAGCAGCCAGCGATACCAAACTGTCTATTGGTTCGGACGTATCAACGATTCGCTGTTTGACTTCGGCGGGGGAAAGGTCCGGATACCGCGACCACAAGAGCACCGCGATGCCTGACACGTACGGAGTCGACATTGACGTACCGCTGAGTCCCGCGTAGAAGCCTCCGGGATAAGTGCTGAGGATGCTGACTCCCGGCGCCGCAAGGCTGACCGAATCGTGTCCAACATTTGAGAATGACGCTACGCGGCCGCCGGCATCCACCGCCGCGACCGACACTGTGCCCGAATAGTCTTTCGCGTATGCGCCTGGAAAGTCTGGATTGTCGTCGATGTTCACGCCGGCGTTTCCGGCTGCGCAAACGAATAGAATTCCCGCCGCGTTCGCTGCCGAGATTGCTTCGCGCAGAGACTGTGAATCGCGGCCACCGCCCCAGCTTGCGTTGATCACTCGGACGTTCACGCCGTGATTGCGCATATCAATCGCGTAGTTGATTCCGCGCACGGCATTCGATGTTGAGCCCTTGCCCAGTGGGCCGCCGAGGAACTTAAGCGACATCAGCTTTACGTTCCACGCAACTCCGGCAACGCCCTTTCCGTTGTTGCCGACGGCTCCGATTGACCCGGCCACGTGCGTGCCGTGGAAGTCCTCCGAGGCAGACTTAAAGGTTTGATTGGTGCCGTCGAAAAAATTCCAACCATTCACGTCATCGACCAAATCGTTGCCGTCGTCGTCGATCCCATTACCCGCAATCTCTCGCGGGTTCACCCAGGCGTTCGCCACAAGGTCTTCGTGCTGAAGCTCGACTCCTGTGTCCAGGATGACCGCAACTACGTTGTCGCTGCCTGTCGTGATATCCCACGCGCGAGTGGCGTCGATGTTCGGGCTCTCAGATCCCGGACTGCAAAACGAGCAGCTCGCCGTCGACAGTCCCCACATCTCTCCTGATAAAAATCGCGGATCATTGGGTACGGTATCCATCGCGTAAACGAAGTAGTCGGGCTCGGCGTACTCGACGCGCGGGTCTGCCTGCGCTCGGCGCACCGCCTCCTCGACAGAAACATTGCTGTTCAAATGCAGCAGTTCGATCTTGCCGTTTGAACGCGAAGATATTGCTTCGGCTCTGACACCGCGGGTGCTTAAAATCTCCTCAGCCATGATGTCATCCGAAGCAGACTCAACTTCAGGTTTGAGCTTGACCACAATTTGATCGTCGGCGTAACGCTGCCGGCGGTCGTTAGTCTGTTTCGAGTAGACAGGCGAGCGGGGAATAACGAACAGAGAGAATAGGATCAGACAAGCAGAAAGCGCCACAAACTTCTTCATTCAACTACCTCAATATACCGCAGAATAAGCACGGGGCTTCGCGAACAGGGTGCGTTAGCCTTTTTTCTTCGTCCGATTCGAGCCGATGTTTGGGAGACGCGCCAATTATAAGGGGCAAGCCCTAACCGCTGCAATAGTCCGCAACAGAAATGCAATTATTTGAAGAGGCTCACTCTCTATGCACTGGAGCAATGCTTAGCCGGCTGCCGCCGCGATCTCGGGATTCAAGCCCTCCCACTTCGCCATGTATTCGCGGCGCTCATTCTTTAAGCGCTCAACCATCTGGTTGTATTCGTCCAGGCGAGATTGCCGCTCATACAGCTTGCGCGGCTGAAGAATCTCGAGATCATCGCCTTCCATGCCCGGTACGCTCGCCGCTACTTGATAGCCAAAGTCCGAGTCGTCTTCCCACTCAATCGTTCCCTCGGCGATGCCTTTGACAATCGCGGACGAGTGTTGAATACGAACTTTCTTTGATCGTTCGTCTTCGTCGCGTCCACCGACCCGCCCGGTGTTCATGAGATATACATCCATCGGTGATGACTCCAGCAGATCAAAGAATCGATTGCCCTGCTGTGAGTGCTTGAGGGGAAAAAACGGATTGGTGCCGGGCACGCGAAGGAATTTGCCGGCCTCGGAGGCCCCGCCAGCCGATGTGCCGCGAGTTTCGCCCAGCATGAAGTAGGCCGCTGCCTGATGGCGATTGAGCTTCGCGACTCCGGGAATGATGTTGTCGTTGCGATTGAGGATCAAGAGAAAATCAGCGGACTTGATTTCGCGAGCATCCATGGCGCCGGCGATGTCCTCCATTCGCACCACCGCGCGGCCGTTCTGAGTGTAGCTGGTATCGTAAAAATCAAGCTCGTTCGCATCGTTCTGCGAAACATTTTCCAGATACGCGTGAGTGCTTGTCACCGCGTGATAAATCGTCGGCTCGTCTTTTTCGTTCAGCGCGAAAGTCTTTGCGAAGCAGCCGTTCTCGGTAGCATAAATCTTGCCGCCCGGCATCAACGCAAGGAAGTCGTCCTGCACCGGCGAGGAGTTGTTTTGCTTTGTAAATGTAGTCGTGGTCTTGCCGGTGCCGGACAATCCGATGATCAGACCCACGCGATTGCGATCGCCCACCGGAATAACTTTGCACCCCGCGTGAAGCGCGAGCCCGCCGCGCTGATAAACCATCTGGTTCCACATCCGAAGGCCGCCCTTCTTCGATTCGCCGAAGTAGTCGCTGTTGAACACACGCGTGATGCCGTTATCCAGATCAACCGTGATCAACCGGTCCGCCGGATAACCTTTCATCTCCAGATTCGGAGTGTAAATCACCGTGAGCCGCGGCTCGAAAGCCGCGAGCTCATCTTCCGTCGCCGGGTAGTACAAGTGCTTCTGCATGCCCGCGACGTTGGCGTTCGGGGTTTCGATGATCAACCGCGCGGGAACTCGAAACTCCGGATCATTACCAATGTACCCATCCACCACAACCATTTCCGAGCCGCGGATGTATTCATTCTGAAGCTTCACAACGCGGTCGTATTCGTCGCGGCTTATTGTCTGCGAATCGTGCTCTCCAGGCTTGTCGGTTACGACATAAGTGGATAGCTTTGACCGGCTGTCGACACGTGTCTGTGTGTTGGTGTTGCTGTAGCGCGTCAAGCGCGTGTTCGGCATTTTCTCGGTGAGTCGGCGCAATTCCTCCGCGGATGGATTCCAGATAACGTCTTTCGGATTCACCGGCAGCGCCGCTCGGGCAGATGCTTTACTCATTAGTCCTCCGTCTCATGATTGCGAGATTACATCCAACAGCAAACAGTAATCATAGCCAACGGAACTGATCGAGGCAAAGCGGTCCCGTTAGCGTTTCCGAAGCGGCAAATCAGCCAAGTAGATCATCGATTCTGACCGTGATCTCCGCGAGCGAGCTTAACGTCAGCGTCTCGCCACGCCGCGCTTCTCGGACGTTTTGATAACGGCCGTTAACAGGACTCGCGAAGACGCCTACGAAATCCCCGGGTAGGTCAGCGAGCCACACTTCGGGTATTCCCGCTTGAGCGTAAAGCGGTATCTTGACCGCGCGATCGTACGGGGCGGATGTGTCCGCCACTTCAACGATCAAGAGTACATCCTCAGGCCCTGGTTGCCGAGATGCATAGAAGTCGGCGCGCGGCTTGAGCAAAGCTATGTCTGGTTGGGGCTCCGAAAAGTCATTGAGGCGCACTGGGTCTTGCACGCTGACTATCGCCCTGGCGCCGGCAAGCTTACCAAAAAGAGCGTTAATCCTCTTGACGCACGACGCATGATACTTACCAATGGGACTCATACTGATGACCTCGCCTTCGATAAGCTCGACCCGGTCGTCGGGAGACAGAATCCCAGCATTCGTCATCCGGTAGTACTCATCAACATTGAACCAGCGCCGCTGAATTTGAAGTGACATATCGCCCTGCCGCGCTATCCAGATCAAAGCGCGGCTATCATAACACGACATTATCCGGGGAGAACTTTAATTCTACTTGAACCGATTGCGATCTTCACGCGCCGCGTCGACAAAGGCCGTGGTCTCCTTATCTGTCGGAACCACTGAATCGAGATCCGTTGCCCTGAACTTGAAACTGAACTTCCCATCCTTGTCCAGATAGAGTCTGAGGTCACCCTCGCGAATATTTCCGGGTGCCGCGCTGACCACAAGGGTGCTGCCGACTCGACGAGGGTTGAAGATTCCCCCGGAGTCGCCGGCTATCACAACGTCGGCTTCCAGGTTTTCGCCCGCCAGCTTCAACGCGTCTTCGAGTTCACAGTGAGCGACAACGACCAACACATCGCACTCTTTCCGAGCCTTGATGATCGCGCTCGTCGCCGCCTGGAACATATCAGTAACTCCCGAATCGATGACGCCACCGCCCGGATTATTGCGCATGGCAAGGCCGACGAACCCGACTCGGAGGTTTTTCTTGCCGCCGAAGATTCGCGGACCCGATACTTCTTTGATCACGTAAGCGGCGGGCTGCGCGGCGGCTGGACCGAAGACAGCGTTAGCCGAAATCATGTTCTTGATCATCGGCAACGATCGAGTGCGCTCGTCCAGACCATCGCGCGCAAGCAGCTTCTTTGCGTATGCGAGATCCTCGCGGCCGAGATTGATAACGTCCACGGGCCATCGGCTGTAAGCGCGAGCGACGTTCTCGTTCGACCGGTCCGCCATCCCGTAGCCAGCGCTGCCTGAAAAAAAGAACCCTGCTTCGACTTGAATGACCGGCGTATCCTTGAACTTCTTTTTGAACCCATCGACATATCCGACTCGGCGAGCCAAACCGCCGCGCGGAAAGTTGCAATCACATAGATCGAGATTGCCCTTCATGCCAGCGCCGAACAGTATCGCCATCGCCGCGCCGTCATCCGGACCGAGCCGCTCGTCAAAGGTCTGCGGCGCATCTTCGGAATTCTGCTGCGGCGTCTGAGTCCAAACGCATACGGACAGAAAAACGAGAACCAATAGTGCACTGAGTGTTCTATTCAACAACACGAAGCTCCCTTCTGAAACTTGCGATAATCTTGACAGAGTTTCGAAGTGGTTGCCAACCCCAGCACAGCTCGTTTCATTGCGGCCTGCGCTCATTCCTTGCTGATCGCTTGCAACTAAATTACTATGAGCCAACCAAACAAACGATGGCTCGCCGTCAGGGGGATATGCCGTTATGAACGTGCTTCTGCTTTCAATGCCCGACTCGTTCGAGCATATGCCGACCATTGCCATTCGAATGCCCAACGGCGCGTTGACCTCGCTCGCAGGCAACATCGACTCCCATCACAACGTTGCCGTTGCCGATCTCGTGCTTGTCCAGGATCGCGTGCGAGAGACGGTTGAACGGCTGGTCGCCGAGCACAAGCCCGATGTCGTCGGCTTATCGGTTATGACTTTTCAGCGCAAGACCGCGAAGAAGATCATCGATCTCGTGCGCCAACTGAAACCCAACGTGCGCGTTGCAGTTGGCGGATACGATCCGAGCCTCGCCTCGGAAGCTTATACCGGCAACGACTCTGGTGTCGTCGACTTCGTCGTGCGCGGCGAAGGCGAGCTGACTTTCCGGGAACTCTTGCGCGCGATCGAAGAAGAACGCGGATTCGATCACATCAACGGGCTGTCTTATCGAAGCGGCGACCGGTTCTATCACACGCCCGATCGCGCGGTGAACGGACTCGAGAACGGCGAAATAAAGCTCCCCAATCGCGGTACGCGAGTATTGAACAGCTACACGTTTCTTGGCCGGCCGGTTGACGTGATCGAGACGTCGCGCGGCTGCACTTTCGATTGCAGCTTCTGTTCGATCATCGAGATGCGCGGGCGAAACTTTTTCACGTACTCGTTCGATCGAGTGATCGCCGACATTCGCGATGCGTACGATCGCGGCGCGCGAGCGATCTTCATTGTAGACGACAACGTCGTGCTAAACGTCAAGCGCTTCGAAGCGCTCTGCCAGGCGATCATCGACGCGGGCCTCAACGACATCGACTACACGGTACAAGCGATGACCTCGGCGATTGCGAATCACGGAGAGACGCTCGCGCCGCTTATGCGCAAGGCGGGATTTCGATACGTGTTCCTCGGAATCGAGAACGTGCTCGAAGACGACTTGGCGTTCCTCAATGCCAGCTCGAAGAACACCAAACGCGAAAACGGTCAGAAGGCCGGCAACGCTACGTTGAAAGCCATTGACTACATTCACCGAAACAAGATGTACGTCGTCGGCGGCTTGATCGTCGGCAACCCCGAAGACACCACCGAATCGATTCAAACCAACCTCGAGTTCGCGAAAAGGTACATCGACTGGCCTTACATCCAGCACCCGACTCCTTATCCGCGCACTCCGATGACCAAGGAGTTTCGCGATCGCGGATTGATCATCAACGAACGCCTCGAAGAATACGACGGCACCACGGCGGTGGTGAAGACGGAACACGTGTCGGCCGAAGAAGCCGAGTACATGAGATGGAAAGCCGAGCGCTGGATGAAGGTGCGTCACATCCCGGCGGTGTTGCGACACAACCCGATGTTCGTCTTAAAGAACGCTCCGAAGATGTTCGGCCACACGTTCCGGGGAAGCGGCCTCAAGACTCTTCTCGGAATTGAAGACGAACGAATCGCGTTCGAACGTTATCGCGAGATTCGTAAGGCGGAGCGCAATTACGTCTGAGCGGGAACCCGCCTTTTTCATGAGCGCGGTTCTCTTTGCGGCCCGACGCTGTATCAGTATCAGGAATTATCGAGACTCCTCTGGCGAATCGGGCACCGGTCTATGAGCAGTCTTTCCGTAGAATCGACCATATCGCATTACAGGATCAAGGGATTGATCGGTCATGGCGGTATGGGTGAAGTTTACAAAGCCGTGGACGTTCAGCTTGGGCGCGTCGTTGCTCTCAAGACGCTCTTGTCGGCGAAAGCGACGGACGAAGATGCTCGCCGTCGTTTCTTGCGCGAAGCGCGTGCGGCTTCGATTCTTTCTCATCCGAGCATCTGTACCATCTACGAAGTGGGCCAGGAAGGCGATGTAGCTTTCATCGCCATGCAATACCTTGAGGGGAAGACAATTCACGATACGCTCGTGAGGGGCCCGCTGCGAGTTGAAGATGCTCTGAGTTATGCGCTCGACATTGCTGACGCTCTGGACGAAGCACACAGGAATGGAGTCATTCATCGCGACATAAAGCCTTCGAACATCATAGTAAATGACCGAGGCTTAGCCGTTGTGCTCGACTTTGGGCTGGCAAAACGCGTCGGCTTCCTCCCGGCGCACAGTGAAGACACTCCGACCCTGTTGCAGGTAACGACCTCGGCGACGATCGTTGGGACCATCCCGTATATGTCGCCGGAGCAGCTACGGGGCGAAGAGCTGGACGCCCGGAGCGATATTTTTTCGTTTGGTTCAACCTTATATGAGATGTTGACCGGCAAACTTCCTTTCAACGGTCGAAGCCCCATAGATGTGGCGCATTCTATCCTGCACAGCGACCCGATTCCGATTCATCAATCCAGAACGGATTTGGATGATGAGCTTGACGGAATTGTCTGCATGGCATTGCAAAAGGAGCCTGACGCCAGATACCCATCGGCATGTGAGTTGAAAGCGGAGCTGGCGGCATACATTCAAAAGAAGGGTCTGGCGGTTAAGAGCATTGCAACCGGACCAAGTTCGTTCGTCTCGAAGGCTCAGAGTCAAAGACTTGGTGCCGCCGGACAGCGGTTCGCAACACGAAGGACTCTCTCTCGATACCTCTCTACAACCAATCTGCTATTTGTTCTGCTGGCGCTTATTCTTGTTTCAGTGATTTGGTGGTTCTTTATTAGGCCCGATTCAGCGTCCGACGCGGACCTGATAGCCGGCTTGCGACACGTTCAGCTAGCCAACTGGAAGAGCGAAGCGGGCGAAAGTTATAGCGATTCCACCTTCTCGCGCGACGGGACGAAGATTGCGTTTTCTTCGAGCAAAGGTGGAAAGCGGGACATCTCGATTACGCAAACAACAGGAGGAGATCCTGTCCAGCTCACGAAGGACGAATTCAATAACCAGAATCCGATCTGGTCGCCGGACAGCGCGCAAATAGCATTCGTTTCCAGACGCGGAAAGGAGATTGGCATCTGGCGCGTTCAGGCTCTCGGTGGCACGCCGACATCAATTGCCCTTCTGGATAACTTCACTCCTCAGTTGAAGTACTGGTCGAGGGACGCCGCGACCATTTATTACAGGTTGGGTGTAAACCTTTTTGCACTTGAAGTCGCGTCGGGAGTGATAACACAGGTAACTAGTTTTGAGGCTGATCACTTCCGTAATGTTTCGAACATGTCGCTGGACCCCGACTTCAGCATTTCGCCCGACGAGGAGCGCATTTCTTACATTGACGTCAAGGATGGCCAGCCTGACATATGGGTGATGCCGATGCACGGCGGCACTTCGCTTAGGGTTACCAACGATTCGGCGGTAGATCGGAACCCCGTATGGCACCCAGACGGCAAGCGAATTATTTATAGCTCCAACCGGAATGGTACGTTTCAAGTATGTGTGGCTTTTCTCGATGGACGCAAGCCGCAGCAAATCACTTTCGGAGATGCAAATAGTTTCGTCTCTGATGTTTCCGCCGACGGCAAGAAAATTCTCTATGGTGCTTCGAGAGACGAATCCGACATCTATGGAGTGACAGTAGAAACCAGTGAAGAGCGTCAGATCACATCAGATGTTGGGTGCGAGCTTTGGCCCGACATTTCTCCCGATGGCAATTCTGTTTCGTTTCAAGAAGCTCGGGATCTGGGTCAGATCGAGGACTGCGCGATACTGACCCGGAGCATTGAAGGCGAAGGGCGGCAGATTCGGCTCGCCTCTAACGGCATCGATCCCCGGTGGTCCCCAGACGGAAGGAGGCTCGCCTTCCTCCGAGCGTCGAAGGATGCGTGGAGCATTTGGACAGTCAGGGCCACAGGTGGAGACGAAAAGCAAATAGCGAATCATAAGGTCCACGTCTTCGGGTTCACCCGCCTGCCATTGAACCGAATGGACACCAGATACTATAGTTGGTCGCCCGATGGCACCAGGATTATCTACGCGTCCAAGGAGGCTGAGGAGTTTAGTCTCTGGACGGTCGCCTCCGATGGTTCGAGCGAAACTAAAATCTCCAGTACCAATTCAGATATGTTTGTTCTTTGTCCTCTATGGTCGCCGGATGGTGGCCGCATCGCTTATGTTTCCAGGGGACCGAAGCATGGAAACGGAGAAGCGCCTGGCGACGGGGAGATGATCTGGAAGCTCTGGGTAAGAGAAATGGCCACCGGAAAACTTACGATGATCTATCAGTCGGATTCCATACTCCTGCTGCTTGGCTGGTCCGAATCTGGCAGCCTGCTATTGGCAAGTGCTGAAGCAAAATCCACCATCGCGCCATCCGCTACCTCAGTCAACCTCATCGGCCTGTCGGTCGCTGGCGCTTCAAGGACCCCGATAGCTCATTTTGAATCTACGTACCTTTATAACACCCAATTATCGCCGGATGGGCGAACCATCGCATTCGTCTCGCGTCAGGGGGGCAGAGATAATGTATGGCTAATACCCGCGGCTGGCGGAGAAGCTAGAAAGTTAACCAGGAATACTGACCCGCGGCTCTATTATTCAAGCTTGACCTGGTCGCGAGATGGCAGGGCGATCTACTTTGGTAAACAGTCAAGGGGGAGTTTGATCTCAACAATCGATAACTTCAGATGAAAGGGAGGATGCGCATGAAAGCCAAATCAACAAGGAAGAAAAAGAAAAATACTCCGGCCGCAGGATCAGTAGATGACTGTTATCTGCGCGTAAAGGCGATGCTGGATTTCAGGCTTACGGTCACTGCAATGCGAAATATCAGCGTCAGCCCGGGCCGCGACGGCGTTAAGCCCGTCGTGGAGTTATGCGGAACGGTCAACTTTGAGCCCACCAAGAAGTTTGCGGAAGACAGTGCGAGTCTCGTGTCCTGCATAAAGGATGGGAGTCATAAGCTCGTTAATAGCATCAAAGTCGTACCTACAGACGCTGCCTGGCCACCACCTGGATTGGAGGATGTGACTTGTTGCTGCCCGGAATCGGGCTGCGCGGTTATGACGACGTGCCCAGGATGCTAAGTACTCTCGGTCGCCGAATCGATTGATCAGAGCAATCCTGGCGGCTTGGATTCGTCGCGTTTGTTCAGCAAACAGAGGCGCGTGTCTGCACCGGCACCGCCGATTGCGTTGTGGAGCTCGACTCTGGCGGCTTTTGAAAGACAAAAGCCGCTGCAGTCGCTTAGCCGTTGTTCGTCCACAGATCAATGCTCAGCCCGACACCGCGCTGGCGAGCGAGATGATATACACGCAACGCAGTCGAGATGTCTTCAAGTGCGATGCCATTTGATTTGAACAGCGTGATTTGATCATCGCTTGTGCGACCCGGATCGCGGCCCGCGACGATGCGGCCAAGCTCGGTCACTGATTCCCAGGAGATTACTCCGCGCTCGATCGCCGGCATCAAGTCGCCCGCTTCAAGCTTCGAACCCTCTATGGAATCCACCGCGATGATCGAAGCTCGTTTGATCGTTTCGACATCGACTTCAGCTTTCGATAAGAAGTTCGAGCCAACGACGTTCAAGTGAGTGCCCGGCTCGATCCATTCGCCTTTCAACACCGGCTCGCGAGCGCCCGTCGCGGTGATGACGATAGAACAACCTCGCGCGGCTTCTTCGGGTGAGGTGACCGCAGTGACTTCGACTCTGAGCAGCGAGGTCATCTTGCGCGCGAAGGCTTCGCGGCGTTCAGTGTTTCGGCCGTAAGCCCGGATCGACTTGATCTGCCGGACGGCGCACACAGCCATCAGTTGGCTCTCGGCCTGCCAACCTGTTCCAAAGATTCCCACAGTGTCCGCATCGGAGCGAGCCAGGTACTTCGTCGCGACTCCGGACGCAGCGCCCGTTCGCATCTGCCCGAGCCGGTCGGCTTCGATCATCGCGAGCATGTCACCGCTCTCCGCGTCGTACAGCAGCACCATAAACCGCGCGCCTTTTCGCGAGACTGTGTACACCTTGATGCCTGTCACTTTGAGCCGCTTGTCGCCACTTGCCATCACGTGCAACTGCGAAGCCGGCATCGCGACTCGATAGCGCGGGCGATTGGTGGCTTGCCCTTCGGCCTGGTCGCGCAAGACTTCTTCAACCGCGGCGATGGCTGTGTTCATGTCGAGCAATGCTGTTACGTGGTTTTCTCTGAGTAGCAGGGTCATAAGAATGGTCAGTGAACGGTGATCCGTGAAAAGTGATTCGTGAAACGTGATGCGCGATGCGTGAAACGTGATTCGTGATGCGTGATTCGTAAAGCGTGATTCGGATTCGTGACTGATCGCGTATCGAACATCGTCCGATCCGAATCACGTTTCACGCATCACGCATCACGTTTCACTCATCACTCCTCACTTTGCCCTATAGCCCGAGCGCGCGCGAACCGTAGCTCCCTTAACGCGACTCTCGACTCGAATCGTTCGCCAGCTACTGTCGTGCTCTTTGTTACTTGGGTAATAACCAATCGAATACTGCGACCGGAGATCGTCCGCAATCCTTTTGTACACGCCCGCCAAATCCGAAAGCGCCTTCACCGGATAGACTCGCCCGCCCGCGCGCTCGGCAATCGTTCGAAGCTCGCGCCTCGAGAGCTTGTACAGCCCTTCGTTGATTTCCCGGGTCGTCTCCGGCGTCAATGCCATGCGAGGCCGGAATCTCTGCAGTGATTCGGGGTCGTACTCGGCATAGTAACGATCGATCTGACTCTGAGAAAAGTTCACGTAGCCCGGATCGATCTTTGGTTTCAGCAATCCCTGCAGAGTCGATTCCTCGGTATTCAACTCGAGGAAGTACCCCGATGCTTCGGACTTCTCGATCAGCGGTTCGATGTCCTTGAACTTCATTTTGCTGGTCGAATCAACTCCATCCGACATGCAGACGATAGCCTTGCGCCCTTCGGTTTTTTTCAGCGGACTCTCTTCTACGGCTAGATACAGCGCGTCATAAAACGAAGTGCCGGTGTTGGTGGTGAATCGATGACCGTCTTCGCCCGCCGTCGTCGAGATGCTCTCGATAGAGCTCAGTACTCGCGCTCGCGGGTCGGTGAATTCCGAGATCATTTCGACTTCGCGGCTGAAGACGATGACCCCAACGCGATCATCGAACCGAAGCTCGCCCAGAAAGTTCTTCGCCGCGCGCTTGATCAATTCGATGTCCTCGCGTGTCGAGCCCGAGATGTCCAGCAGGAGCAGCAGCGTGAAAGGGTCTTCGCTTGCGGCGAAGTGAGAAATTCTCTGCTTAATTCCGTCTTCGTAGATCGAAAAATCCTGGACCTTGAGCGATTTGACCGGAGCGCCCGCCGCGTCAGTCACCGAGGCGCTCACCGTCACGAGATCGGTCTTGAGCCGAATCGGCTCATCCTGATCGCTTGATTGCTTTTCCCGCGCGAATCCGGCGAACTGCACAACGAGTACCAGTACAAGGGTCAGCGTGTATGTGACGCGTCGATTCTCGAGCATTTCTAACCTCGGTGTTTGATGATAAATCGTATCCTACAACTCGGTAAAAATGAAAACACACGATTGAATCATCGGTAGTGGTTCAGAGTACAAGCTTCAGCTTGGCTCTGACATTTCCGTGACCGAAGAGCAAGCTGAAGCTTGTACTCTGAACCTCAAACTGCTCGGTTACGGAATCATCGCCGCGTTTTTCGTTTGCCGTCTGCTTGTGCTAACGTCTCGAACGCGCCGCGGTTCAATATGCGATGATAGGTCGATGACGAATGAGCCTCCGCAAGAAGAAGGGCCCAACTCAAATAATCAGAATCGGAATCGATACAGGAGGCACGTTCACCGACTTCGTGGCGGCGCGAGGCGCGAGGCGCACTTCGTTCAAAGCGCCGTCGACTCCGCACAATCCCGCAGAAGCGATTCTCGCGGGCATCGCGCGAATCCTCGAAGCTGAATCAGGTTCTTTTGAAATCGTCCACGGCACAACCGTCGCCACCAATGCGTTGCTCGAACGCAAAGGCGCACGCACTGCGCTGATCACAACCGAAGGTTTTGAAGACGTGATCGAGATTGGCAGGCAGGCGCGGCCGGATCTGTACAACTTGATGGTGACTCGCCCGGCGCCGCTCGTGCCGCGCGAATTGCGCTTCGGCGTCAGCGAGCGTGTCGGCCCTGATGGCTCAATCATCACTCAACTCGACGAAGCATCGCTTGCGCGTGCAGTTCAACAAATCACATCACACCATCCTGGCGTAGAATCGGCGGCGGTCTGTTTGCTGTTCTCGTTCGCAAATCCCTCGCACGAGCAATCGATCTCTCGTGCGCTGGAACCGCTCGGGATTCCGGTTTCGCTCTCGCACCAAATTCTGCCCGAGTATCGCGAGTACGAGCGGACTTCGACGGTAGTCATCAATGCCTATCTGGTGCCGTTGATGTCCCGGTACCTGAGCGCGCTCGTGGAGGGACTCCAGTCAGTAGTCCGTAGTCCGTCGTCCGTAGCCCGGTCGAGAACCGTGAGCCAAGGACTGCGGACTACTGACTACGGACTCCGAGTCATGCAATCAAACGGCGGCTCAGTGTCCGCCGCGACGGCAGCCGCGGAACCCGTTCGCGCGATTCTTTCCGGACCGGCTGGCGGCGTTGTCGGCGCGCTGCGAGTCTCGGCGGCCGCCGGCATTCGCGACATTATCACTTTCGACATGGGCGGCACTTCGACCGACGTCGCGCTATGCCGCGGAGAGGCTCGCACCACGAATGAGGCTCTGGTAGCCGGTTTGCCGGTAGCGGTGCCTGTGATCGACATTCACACGGTCGGCGCCGGAGGCGGTTCGATCGCGCGAGTCGATGCCGCGGGCGCTCTTCGAGTCGGCCCCGAATCAGCGGGCGCTGATCCCGGACCTGCCTGCTACGGTCGTGGCAACGAGGTCACTGTCACCGACGCGAACCTGGTGCTCGGAAGATTCGGCGGAGCGAGTTTGCTTGGCGGCGAGATGCCGATTGACATCGAACGCGCGCGAACGGTTCTTGGGAGGCTCGCCGCGGAGATGTCGAGTTTTGCCGAGAAGCAGGTCACGGTCGAGCGAGCCGCGCTTGGAGTCGCGCGAGTCGCGAACGCGAATATGGAAGCGGCGCTTCGCGTTGTGTCGGTCGAACGCGGCCAGGATCCTCGACTCTTCACGTTGGTGAGTTTTGGCGGCGCGGGCGGCTTGCACGTATGCGAGCTCGCGGCTTCCTTACGCATACCCCGAGTTTTGGTGCCGCGTTCACCGGGCACGTTATCGGCACTGGGTGTTCTGCTCGGTGACGTGGTCAAAGACTACTCGCGCACGGTGATGGCTCGCACATCGGATCTGGACCAGCGGGAGCTCGAACGCGCCTTTCGCGGGCTCGAGCAACAAGCAACTGGTGACTTGAAGGACGAGGGCTTCGGCAAAGATACAACTAAACTGTTGCGGTCGGTCGCAATGCGATACATCGGTCAATCATTTGAAATCAACGTCGCTTGGAGCCGTCGCTTCGAAGCTGCTTTTCATGCTGCTCACCGTGAGCGATACGGTTACGCAGACAAGTCGCGGGCGACTGAGATTGTATCGGCGCGGGTGCGGGCGACGGGCGTCACTGATAAACCTCGGCTGAAGCGGTGGCCGCCGCGGCGTTCGCATCGCGCGAACGCAACGCATTTCGCAAAAGTGTGGCTGAGCGAACGAGCTGCGCGGCTCCCGGTTTATGCTCGCGATGAATTGACTCCGGGATCGAAGCTTGAAGGCCCCGCGATCATAACCGAGTACAGCTCGACGACGTTGATCCCACAGCATTGGATCGTAGAAGTCGACGCATGGCTGAATTTGATAGTTAGAAGACAGAAGACAGAAGTCAGAAGTCCGTAGTCCGTAGTCAGTAGCTATGGACCATTGATTAATGACCATTGATAAGGACCGAGACTACGGACTACTGACTACTGGCTTCTGACTCCTGACTCGTGACTTCTGACTCCTGCTTCCTTTACCGCGCGCGCGTCATTGTGCTAATTTCACGACTTTGAGAGAGACGTTAGGAGGCGACCATGGATATCAAAGAGCGCGTTGTTGGAGGAGTCAGCATACTCGATTTGTCAGGCAAGATAGTGCTCGGCGAAGGCGACATGCAGGTCAAGGAGCGAATCCGCGATCTGCTGGCCGACGGGCAGCGGCGAATTCTGTTGAATCTTGCGGAGGTGAATTACATCGATTCGGCGGGGCTGGGCGCGCTGATCAGCAGCTATACGACAACCAAGCGCGACGGCGGCAGCCTGAAGCTCGTAAATCTTACCAAGCGCATACAGGACCTGCTCGCGATAACAAAGCTCATCACTGTGTTCGAGACGTTCGACGCGGAAGCCGAAGCGCTCGCTTCATTCAGCGCGTGATCACCAATTCGCGATCCGCAATTCGATGTTCGAAACTGTCTATGGTTGCTGTGAAGACAACGCACGAACGCGCTCGATGCTCGCCTTGATTCCCGCGTCGCCCGACGCCGCAAACGCCTTCTCGTAGATTCGAAGCGCTTGCTGATACTGCTTGTCGGTTTCGTAGACGTACGCAAGCTCCGATAACGCGACAACTGAATCCGGCGTCAACTGAATTGTGATCTCGAGCGCTTCCATTGCCTTCCTCAATTGCCCGCTGCGCGATAACGAAATTCCATAATAGAGCCAGGCCTGCCCGTTGTCGGGATTCGCCTTTGCGAGCTTTTCAAGCGGAGTCACGGCGCTTGCGAATTGCTTAGCGCCCAGGTAAGCGCGGCCGAGAATATTCGCGGTCTTCAGATCGTCACGCACGGCTCTGAGTTTTTCTCCAACTTCAGCGGCATCCAGCCACTTCGCGTCGGAGTTCGTCTTGCGAGCCTTGCGCATGAGGCTCTCGGCCAGCATCTCCATCACGGCGATGTCTTCGGGATTGCCCTTCATCGCATTTCGCAGCGCGGTTATCGCGCGGTCGTCGTCTTCTCGCTTGAAGTAAATCGCGCCAAGATAGTATGCGTTCGCGGCGTTCTCTTTCGCGCGATCAGCGCTTGAGTCGGGCCTCACAACGGGCGCCGCCGCGAGCAATGCCGCCGCTTCATCGTAGCGCTCGAGGAAAAAATACGAGCGCCCGAGCGCAGTGCGAGCGCTCGGATCAATCTCGCGTTTAGCGGTCGAGGTAATGTCGAGGTAGCGCTTCAGCGGATCAATCGCCTTGTCGTAATGCGCCTCCAGGTAATGCGAGATGCCGATCGTATACCACGCGCCGGCGATGTCCGTGCTTGAAGGTGATTGAATCTCGAGCAAGTCGATGGCGTGCGATAGTGGCAACTCTACGTGGTCATATCGCTTCAGTTTGAATTCGCACAGCCCGATGTAGTACCACGCGCCGGCCGCGTCGGGTCGCTCCAGCACTATGTCCTGAAATTCGACAATCGCCCGGCGATAATCGCCCTTGTTGTAAAGAGCAACGCCGCGATTCCAATCGGAAGCGAGAGCCGTGGCCGCTAACAGAGAGATAAGTGCGGTGATTAGTAGACCCCTCTTAACAGCCTGAGACATCAGTGCAGATTATTGCACGAGTCACGAGGCGAGTCTAACCAGTCCAATCGGATTTGACGTACGCGCATGACTTGCGAACGTGCTGGATTGTCATTGGCTGAGGTGTAACAATGAGGTCACCAAGACCGTCTAGAATCTGATGCCAGTCGGTTGAAGAGGAGGGCGACTGTGATCAAGTATGACTATTGTCATCAGAAATTCGATGAAGCGAAAAGAGCGCTGAGAAGACGAGGACAGCGAGGACTGTCTGATCGTATTGAAACGGCGCTCATGCATATCGGTGTTCTTACTAACGGCTGGTCCCTTATTCCACCAAAACGTTCAGCACAGATTCGATAACCTAATGCAGCGCAGAGGAAGGAACTGGACCCAGGGTGAGCTGCTCGAGGTTGAGAGGGAAATCAATGAACTAGCAGGTCTCGTAGAAACCGCCTATAAGGAGTCTGTAAGGGAGAGTCGTAAAGAAAGTCGCAAACATAGGTGAACAGAGAATGGCAAAGGAATTGGCATTAAATGAAATTCTGCATCGCTTGGGACAGCCCGCTGAAAGCGGGAGAGCAAGAAATTAGGATATGTGAGCTCAACAACGACGGCATCTACATTGTTGAGTATCCAGAGAGCGGAAAGCGAGAAGTTCTCCGGTCTTTAGACTTCCGCTTCGAGTTACTCTTCGAAGTCGGGTCCTATGCATGGCTTGATGGCTACTATAGAGAGGCTGTTTCTAGTTTCGCGGCAGCACTTGAGCGATTCTACGAGTTTTTCGTCGAGGTGATTGCACGCTCAAATGGAGTTGGGGAGCAACAATACACTCAATGTTGGAAGCATCTGAAGAACGCTTCTGAGCGTCAATTCGGTGCCTTCATCGCCGCGTATGCCTTGACTCAGGGGCGGTGTCCAGAACTCCTATCCGATGAATGGCGTGGGTTCCGTAATAATGTCATTCATAAGGGAGCGATTCCAGAAAAGACACGAACGCTGGAGTATGGTAACAAGGTGGGAAGACTCATACTTTCTGACATGTCATACTTGTTGCAACACCATCGTGAGGGAGTCGCGAATATCTTCAGTCAACAGTTGAAGACTGCGAATACTCTCATTCCGGCCCAGGATAGGCTGTGCGTTGATCGTCTATCCACGGCCTACCTGACACACGTTTTGTCCCACCAAGACCCATCTGTCTTTGACGGCCACTGGAGTTTGGAAAGTCAACTAGAGTTGATTCGGCCCATCTGGCTGAATGCATCTGCGAGACTTTACAACAGTTCTTCACGTAAGCTCAGAGAGGACAGTTTCTAACAAAGGGATGGAGCCGACGCGCAGGAGCGCGCAGATCATGCCCGGCGTTATATCTCGTCGCGATTGCTCAAAGACAGATGCCAGAGTAGATTCTAGCTATATGAAGAGTCTTGAAGTACGGATCGAAGAACCAACGGTTGACCGGCTTGAGGCTGCTGCGGAGAAACTCGGCATTACCCCTGAAGAGCTGCTGCGAGTGAGCGTAGAAGAGAAGCTCGCCAGGTTGGACGAGTCGTTTCGCGCGGTCGTTGATAAGGTCATCTCGAAGAACGCAGAACTCTACAAACGGCTGGCCTAATGCGATACCTGACCGTCGATGAGGTGCTTGCACTTCACAAGCGGATAATCGAAACCAGCGGAGGAAGCCCAGGTCTTCGGTACTCGGCTGGGCTTGAATCCGCAATCGCTCAGCCGCAGATGACGTTCGAAGGCGTTGACTTGCATTCAACGCTTGTGTCGAAGGCGGCCGCGCTGGGCTACTCGCTCATAATGAATCACTCGTTCGTGGATGGTAACAAGCGCGTCGGACACGCAGCTATGGAAGTGATGCTCATGTTAAATGGGTTGCAGCTATCCGCTACTGTGGACGAGCAGGAGCAGATTGTGCTGGCGATCGCGAGCGGCGCGGTGTCGCGCGATGAGTTTGCGAGATGGCTCAATGCGCGCGTTGTGAATCTTGCCGCAGGCTAGATGCGTGTTGCACGAAGCGATTGCGTCGCGCCGCTGGAAACTTCCCTTACTCAGAGTGATGTTAAGGCAAGGAGAGTAAAATCGTTTACTTGCTCTCTCCACGAAGAACATAAAGCATCTCTCGGCCTCCGGCTATCGAAAACGAATCAACAACGCGCGATCCATAACCCGAGAAGAACTTCGCAAGACTAGGCTCGGTGAATCTTAGTTGTTGCTCTCCGGTTCCGGGATTCGTAAACAACCGGCCGAGCGACGAGAGGACTTTCGAATCACTGTCGGTGAGATTGCGTACTGGTTCAGCGATGATGACTTGCTTGCGGGCGGCCTTCATCATTCGAGCAACCACGGGCGAGGCATCCGGAAGAAAGTGATAGAGGCTCGCCTGCATAATGATGTAGTCGGCCGACGGCAACGGTTCTTCGGTTCTCAGGTCCCACACTTTTCCCGCGCCACCTCGCCGAATCAATCTATCGATAAACTTTGCGTTGATATCGAGGCCGGTGTATTGGACTGATTTTGAACTCAGGTACCGGTGATACAGCAGAGCGGGACCGCAACACAGATCGACGACGCTGGCGCCGGGGGGAATCAGATCGGCGATTGCCCGATATCGCGCGGGATAATGACGTCCGTAAAGCAACAGCATCGCGAGTTCGTAGATCGACTCGCTCTTGTAGATGAGACTCGATGCCAAGGGTCACCTCGTCTCGCGACTCAATACAACTTCACTGTCCGATTGTTCGCTTTCGGATTCTTGATTGAGCACTTCTCGGATCGCGGTCTGGGGCTTGTCGTTGACTCTGAGGAAGGTGCGCCCCGTGTATTCACCGACGATTCCGAAACAAAACATCTGCACCCCGCTCAACACCAAAAGCGCAGCCATAAGCGAAGTCCAGCCGGCGGCATTCTCTGGAAACGAATGCGGAAACAGTAACCTGTACAGCACAACCACAACGGCCAACAATAACCCGAGCATCGCGAATACAAAGCCGAACCAACTGACCAACCGCATAGGACGGGCCGAAAAAGAAAACGCCAGGCGCGCCAACACGCGAAGTGATTTCCAAAAAGTGTAGGTGCTGGTACCCGCGAAGCGGGGATGATGGTCGGCAGGGACGTGCGTGATCCTGGCGGTGACCTGAAAGAGGAGCCCGTCGATGTATGGATCGGGACCCTGGTAATTGCAGATGGCTTCGACCACGTCTTTGCGAATAATCTTGTAGGGCGACATATAAATGTCTTTTGGTTTGTTGACGACCAACTCCGCGACTTTGCCGTTGAACCAGCTCCCAAGATTCTTCCACCATTTTTGCCGCTTGACGCGAAAGTCGGCATACACCGCGTCCGCTCCCTCCTCGATTTTGTCCAGCAGCGCTGGGAGGTCGTTAGGGTGATGCTGAAGATCATCATCCATGATCGCAACGTACTTGCCTCGCGCGAGCCTGAGCCCGGTGATGAGCGCGTTGTCCTGCCCAAAGTTTCGCCGCAGATCCACGCCAATTACGTTGCTGTTGCGCCGGCAAATCGCCTGGATGACCGACCACGAATTGTCCGGAGAATAATCGTTGACCAGCACCACTTCGTAGCTGCGCCCGATTGGATCGAGCGCTTCCGCAATCGCACCGACCAGAGGTTCGAGACAGTCCTCGCTCCTGTAAACCGGAATCACGATTGACAAGTCCGGCGCGCGCTTATGCTCCCGATTGTGCATCGAGTGGATCATAGTCACACCGAGTGACGTTGTCGACCAACGTAGTCAGCTATGCAGTTCACAACGCGCATCTGCTCGTCTCGGGTGATGTCCGGAAACAAGGGCAAGCGCAGAAGCCGCGCGCTGAGGTCTTCGGTCAGCGGCAAATCTTCGGCTTGATATCCGAACTTCTTTCCCATCTCCGACGAATGAAGCGGGATGTAGTGAAACACTGCGCTGATTCCGTTTTGTTTCAGATGCGCCATCAATCCGTCTCGCGTCTCAGGGTCCTCGAGCAGCACAAAGAAGATGTGATAATTCGACCGGCAGTCTCCAGGTATGCGAGACATGGCCAGCAGCTCTCGCTCTTCGAGAGGAGCGAGATTCTCGCGATAGAATTCATACACCTCACGGCGGCGCGCGGTGATTTCGTCGATCGCTTCCAACTGCGCCAACAGGAATGCGCAAGCGATCTCGGGTGGAATAAACGATGAACCAACATCGACCCACGTGTACTTGTCGACTTCACCTCGAAGGAATCGGTTTCGATTGGTTCCCTTTTCGCGAATTATTTCGGCTCGCACGATGTAATCCGGCGAGTTTATGCAAAGCGCCCCTCCCTCGCCCGCGACGTAGTTCTTGGTGTCGTGAAAACTGAACGCGCCCAAGTGCCCGAGCGAACCGAGCACCCGTCCATCATAAAACGCGTTGACACCCTGCGCGGCGTCTTCGATTACGAGGAGCTTGTGCTTTTCGGCGATGGAATTGATCGCGCGCATATCGCAAGCGACTCCCGCGTAGTGAACAGGGAACAGCGCGCGAGTGCGAGGAGTGATCTTCTGCTCGATCAGTGTCTCGTCGATGTTTAAGGTATCGGCGCGAATGTCCACGAATACGGGCTTCGCTCCAGCGCGCACGACAGCATTCGCGGTTGAGACAAAAGTAAACGACGGAAGAATCACTTCGTCGCCGGGTTCCAATTCGCACAGCATCACCGCCATCTCGAGCGCGGCGGTGCAGGACGAAGTCATCAGCACTTTCAATATCCCGAATCGCTCTTCGAGAAGCTGAGAGCATCTGCGAGTGTAGTAACCGTCGGCACTGAGCCTGCCCTCGGCAATCAGCCCGCTGATATAGTCGAGTTCTTTGCCCGTGATGAATGGTTTGTTAAAGGGAATCTTTGACTGCACGCGCGTCCTCACATAACCCCAACACATGTCAAAGCAGAATGATACATTAGCGTCGAGCTGCTCGCGAAATCCCCGGATCATTCATCAAGCACCTGGTCCTTGCCGAAATAATACTTGGCCTCATCCGCGTTGCGAGGCCGATTGACATTGACGATATCGATGAACAATCCAAGCCGGCGCTTCAAATCCGTGGCGAGGTCCGGCATATAGTCATAAAGATTATTCAGCTCGCGAGGGTCTCGCTTGAGATCGAACAACTCGAAGATCTGATAGTTGCGGTTGTAAAGCAGCTTGTAGCCGTCGGGCATCACGATCATGTATTTTTTGTTCACCGGCTGCGGATACTGATCCGGATGGACATTGGGAAATTCTTTTTCTCGAAGCGTCTGTTCTCCGTAGATCGGCGGATGCGCGAACGACTCGCCGCGCATCAACGGAAGCAGCGTTACTCCCGCATACGAGTCCGGACATTGAACGCCAATCACGTTCAGAATAGTGGTACCGAGATCGACCGTCGTGACGTAATCAGGAACTCGGCGCGGCGAAAGTTGAGGGATGTAAAAGATCAAAGGCACATGAGTTTGATCCTGATAAAGCTGCGATGAGTGACGATAGACCGCGCGCTCGCCGAACGACTCGGCGTGATCGGCCATCACTACGATCATCGTATCGTTCATATGCCCGCTTTGTTCCAGCCAGTCAAAGAGTCTCCCGAGATGATGATCGGTGAACGCGAGTTCACTGTCGTAAAGATCAACAATGTTCGATCCGAATTCAAATCCCTTGTGCCGGGCGTAAGGCCGATGCGGCTCGACCGCATAGATGTAAGAGCAAAACGGTTTGCCGGCCGGCTCCTGGCTCAATGTCTCGATCGCCACGTCAATGCTCTCTTTCAGTTCTTTTCCTTCTGAACCGGGTGCAACACGCGCGCCTTTCACATAGCGATGTAGCATCGGGCGCCGCCGCTCGGGAAACAGAACTACGTCGTAGCCGTTGCCGGCCAGGATCTGACTCCAGCTCTCGACGTGCGCGTCCCAATACGAAGACTTCATAAAACGCGCAGCCGACTCGAACGTGTTGGCGGCCGGGCTGAGCGCGTTTTCAAACAACGCGGATCGCTCGGCTAGCTTGTCGAGATTGGGAGTCGTGTTGCGCGAGTAGCCATACGAGCCAAAATGATCTGCTCGAACGGCGTCGATAAAAACGTAGATGAGATTCAATCGGCGAGCGCTCGGATTAGCGCTACCGTGCAGCGCCTGGAGACTTTGAAACCACTGGGCCTGCGCTTCGGCCGTGAGATCGCCGCCGATTTGATTGTTGTCGATGCCGTCGCCGGGAATTTCTTTGCGTCCGGGATTGATGTCCGCGCGCCTGTCGTCGGCGTCCCCGCCGCCAAGAAGCGCGGAATAGCCGTCGCGATCGAAATCAAGCGCCCATTGCGCGAGCCGGAATAGCTGTTTCGCTTGAGTCGTGCGCGTGAAGAGTTGAGCCTTGAGATTCTGATTGCGTCCAAAACAAACGAACGTGAAGGCGACGCCAGCCAGGATCACGATCACCGCCGTCAGTCCCAGGCGACGTGACTTTAAAACCGAACGTTGGACGCGCGGCGACGCAAGAAAAACACTCCCGGCCAGCGCCATCGCGGTGCCTTCGGCGAGCAGGAACATTGAACGGTGCAACGTATATTCGTAGAGCTGAACTTCGATTCGCGAGTCGACGTAGTAAGCCGCGGCCATCACGCTTAACAGTAAGACCAGCCATGCCCCTCGCACGAGCGGCTTCATCTCCGGCGTCCTTCGCGCAAGCGACCAGGTTATCCAGCACGCGACTAGAATCCCGGTGATCACCAGCGGATCGAGATATGCCTCGCGCTTCAACAGCCTGCCGTACACGTAAGGTAGTTTTTGAGCTTCGATGAGCAATCCTGAAACATAACTGTGAATGTCCGGCTGAAAGTTCATCAGCGCGGCGGCGATTAAAGCCACAACCAATCCGGCCGACAATCTCAATGCGGGCCGAGCTCGACCGTGTTGCGGGAACCGATTTTCGAACATCCCTTTCATCCGCGAGCCAATGAGTCCGCAGATGCCAACCAACAAACCGATCAGCGAACCGACGAGCAGATTCAAGCTGAAATACGCCGCGAGTGTTGCGCGCTCGCCCGGCGACCTGAGTACCGGAGTGAGTTGAAGGTTAAGGTCGACCAGTTCGATCGCGGCAAGAAGCGCGTTAGCCGAGGCGCCCATCAGCGCGAACAGGGCAAGTCGCGTAACGACGCGCGGCGAGGGAGCACTTTGCGCTTCGTGCACAGGAAAAGGTTCTTCGGATACCGCGGCAGGATTGTTAGTCGTAATGATTTGCTCTTTCTCGATATTCAATTGCTTATGCTATTGAGCGGCGATTCGGCTTGTCAAGAAACCGCTCGCCGCAGCGAATGACATCATCATCGATCAAACCAACGAGAGTGCGCATCCTTGACGCGTTGTGCGGCGTTTGTTAGTTTCACATTCAACGTGGGCACTCTCGCCAAGCTTACGTTCAAGCCCAAATTGAAGCCTTTCTCGGAGGATTCTTTAATATGACTATGGAAGCGCTCGGGATGATCGAGACCAAGGGATTTGTGGGAGCGGTGGAGGCCGCCGACGCAATGGTGAAAGCCGCGAACGTCGTTCTGGTCGGCCGCGAATACATCGGCGCCGGTTATGTGACGGTCCTGGTTCGCGGTGACGTCGGCGCCGTGAAAGCAGCCACGGATGCGGGAGCCGCGGCGGCGCGTCGCGTCGGCGAACTCGTCAGCGTTCACGTGATCCCGCGGCCACACAAGGAACTCGAACAGGTGCTCGAGAATAGCGGAATCGTGAATCCGAATGCGCAACTCGAGGGCAGCACGCGCGGCCAATTGACCTCGGGCACTCAAGAGGACGGCAAGCGATCGCTGTCTTCTCCGACTTCCAAAGAGCGTGTGAAATAAGAAGAAGTCAGTAGTCCGTAGTCAGTAGTCCGTAGCTACGGACCATTGACTACCGACTACGGACTACGGACTACGGACTACTGACTCTCCGCGATGAGCAGCGATAAAGACCTTCAATCCATCGAGCAGGCCAGGCAACTCGTCGAGCGCGCGTATGAGGCGCAAAGGATTGTCGCTGCCTTCTCTCAGGAAAAAGTCGACGAGATAGTTGGCGCGATGGCACGCGCCGCTCTCGAAGACGCCTACCGGCTTGGTGAGATGGCCCACCTTGAAACCGGATACGGATCGGCCGCCGACAAGGCAACAAAGAATCGCTTCTCGGCCGAACAGATTTACAACTTCATAAAACCGATGCGAACGGTCGGCGTGATTCGTCAGACCGACAGCATTATCGAAGTCGCCTCGCCCCGCGGCGTTGTCGCGGCGATCATTCCATCGACCAATCCAACTTCAACCGCAATCTTCAAAATCCTGATTTCAATCAAGGCCCGCGATGCGGTCGTCCTCAGCCCACATCCGTCCGCCGCCAATTGCATAACCGAAACCGCGCGCGTCATGCGCGAAGCGGGCGAAGCCGCCGGCTTGCCCGCTGGCGCGATCGGATGCATGACACTCGCGACCATCGAAGGCACTCAGGAGTTGATGAAGCACAAACGCACTGCGTTGATACTCGCCACAGGCGGCATCGGTCTCGTTCGTGCCGCATACTCTTCGGGCAAGCCTGCGTTTGGAGTCGGGCCCGGCAACGTCCCCGCGATGATCGAGCGCTCCGCTAATGTGACCAAAGCCGTTCGCGATATCCTCACCGGCAAGTGCTTCGACAACGGAACGATTTGTTCTTCGGAACAGGCCGTCGTTGCGGAACGCTCGATCGATCCGCAAGTGCGAGAGCGATTCGCCGCCGAGGGCGCCTTGTTTCTGAACAAGGAACAGCAAACCGCCTTAGCGAAAGTTGTTGCGACTGCGACCAACACGCTCAATCCGAAGATCGTCGGAAAGAGCCCAAAGGTCATCGCCGAAATGGCCGGTTTCTCGATTCCGGAAGGAACTCGCGCGATGCTTTGTGAATTGGACGGAGTCGGCCGCGATCATCCGCTCTCGATGGAGAAGCTTTCGCCAATTCTTGCCTATTACGTTGTCGACAGTTTGGAGGAAGGCTGTCAGCGGTGCGCGCAGATTCTCAAGTACGGAGGAATGGGGCACACAGCTTCGATACACACCGAGAGCCGCGACGCCGCGCGTGAATACGGGATTCGAATGCCCGCTTCGCGCGTGATCGTGAACAGCCCTTCGACTCATGGCGCGATTGGATTCACTACCGATCTCGAGCCGTCAATGACGCTAGGGTGTGGCTCGTGGGGCGGCAACGTGACATCCGATAACATCTCGCCGCGGCATTTGGTTGACATTAAGCGCATTGCATTTGAAACCCGTCCGATGAATCAGGCAACCGCAACGACTCGTCCCGCCGCGAGACCAGCAGCACCGGTTGACCGAAATGAAATCGCCGCGTTGGTCGATCGATTTCTTGCTGAGCGCCACGTTCATCACGTTCCGCCGCCCGCGACTCCGTCAGTATCCGCGGCGCCTCCTGAGCCGCCGCGCACTCAGCCTCCGCCACAACCAATACCTGCCGTTAACGGAGCCGCGAACGGCCGCGTCTACGATTTCGTTTGCGAAGACGATGTAAAGCAAGCGATAGCCAGCCGCGAAAAGATATTCATCAATCACAAGACCATCATCACACCCGCGGCGCGAGAGCTTGGCGAAGAGCGCGACGTTTTTGCGCGGCGATAACAACAAATCTTTACGCTATGCAGGCCCTTCAAAACGATGAGCGGGGATCTCCTTGCCCGGACCGAACGGGGCGCAACGTTGGACCCCGTGACCTCTCCCCTGATCCACAAGGATTCAGGTCGTCGGGCCCGCGTCGATCCGGGCGAGGAGAATCCCCGCGCAAATGCTCAAACACCACTTCCTAAAGAAGCGAAGTGACGACTGCCGTGTTAGCGCAGTGAATCCCGAAACTAGGAGTGAAGAACTGGCGGGCCTCTATCAGCCGGCTGGTCTAAAGTTGGCGACGAAATAACGGAGTTTGCCGAAAACTCGCTGAGCGTTTCCGTCGAGTAACGATCAAAGGACTTCTGATAAGGCGGCTGATCCGAAGTCTGTTCGTTTTCGAAATTGATTGCGGTTTCTTGAGCCGGGTCAGGGGGAGCCGTGAAGTGATTATCGGGAGGAGCAAACTCGTTACGGCATTCCAGCCCCGCGCTTCTGGTGAACCGGCCGCTCCCGTCGCCCAGCCAGACGATTACGCTCTCTCCGTGCAGAAGATCAGTCCATACCAGATCGGCGGTACCGTTATCATCGAGGTCTCTGGAGAATAGTGATCCGTGTTCGATCCATCGGGCGCCGAAATGAAGGAGTACGTGCTTGCCTGAGCCGCTCAGGATAACTCGAACGCGTTTCTCTAAACCGAAGCCGTCAAGCCTGGCCTCATCGATGCAGCCGTCGGAATCGAAATCTGACAACGCGATCGATTGACCGAATCGCAGGCCGTCTTTAACGCTCGCGCTCTGGCCCTGCGGAACCGCGCTGGCCGAGCCAACCGCGACGGCGGTGAGAACGAAGACCGCTCTGGCTATGACCCAGTGGAGCTTCATTGGAAAAACTGTAGCAGAATTGGTTTCCCGCGCAAAGGCCGAAGCAACAGACCGTCACGAGCCTCGATTCGTTTCGAGGATCGATCACTCATGTGATAAGTTAGCGATGCTGTTCGCGACGCGTCACATAGCCCAGCTTCTACACGGGCGACTTTCAAATCATGAACTCATTCTGCGAGATGGAGCGTAATCCCCGATGACAACAGCAGTGGCCTTCGTCGTCCTCATCATTGCAATTGCCCTGGTCTTCGATATTGCGAATGGATGGCACGATGCGGCGAACTCGATAGCGACCGTTGTATCAACTCGCGTGCTCTCGCCCGGCGTCGCGGTGGTGTGGGCGGCATTCTTCAACTTCGTCGCGTTCATGATTTTCGGGACTCGCGTCGCTAAGACGATCGGCGGAGATTTGATCGAGATCAAGCTCATCGAGCCGAGATGGCAACTGTGGGTGCTGATGTGCGGCTTGCTCGGCGCGATCATCTGGGATGTGATCACGTGGTACTTCGGCTTGCCAACCAGTTCTTCGCACGCGCTGGTTGGAGCGTATGCAGGCGCGGCCATCGCGGCTCATCGAGGCGTGGCCGGTCTGCTGAAACCGGAAGGATGGATAAAGACGGTTTCATTCATTCTCATATCTCCGGTCTTCGGCGCAATCCTTGGATTCTCAGTCATGGTGGCGATCATGTGGATCTTCCGGCGTCAGAGCCCGGATCGAGTCGATAGTTTTTTCCGCAAGGGCCAATTGGTTTCGGCGGCTCTTTACAGCCTCGGTCATGGGGGCAACGATGCGCAGAAGACAATGGGAATAATAACCGCGGTGCTGGTGGCAGGGAATATGATGAGTTCAACGTCGAGCGGTGGACTGCCGCCCATCCCGCTTTGGGTTGTGCTCGCTTGCCACGCGGCGATGGGACTCGGAACTTTGACTGGAGGCTGGCGAATCGTTCACACGATGGGCTCGCGCATAACCAAGCTCAAGCCCGTCGGCGGATTCGCCGCGGAAACCGCCGGCGCCGCGACGTTGTTCATCGCCACGTTTGGTGGGATTCCAGTCAGCACGACTCACACGATCACCGGCGCGATTGTTGGAGTGGGCTCGACGCGGCGCCTTTCTGCAGTTCGTTGGGGGGTCGCAGGCAGAGTGGTATGGGCGTGGATATTAACGATACCCGCGGCGGCGATCATTGCAGCTCTCTGCTTTCTCATCATTCAACTTCTGCACGGCTAGAATTGTCAGTCGAGAGGCAATAGCCCACTCCCACCATGCTCTCTATGCGAATTCCAAACTGACGAAACGTGCGCCGCAGCCGATGAATGTGGACGCGAAGGCTAAGCGAGTTGAAAGAGGTCTCGCCCCACGCGTAACGCCAGATCTGCTCAGACGTGACAACTCGCTCCGGGATGCGCGCGAGGCGCGACAAGATCAGGAACTCCTTCAACGGTAGCGATACCCTCCTGCCCCCGCAGGCGACATAGTAGTTCGCATGTTCGATGCGGAGGAACCCGTCATCATAGACGTTTGTCTCGCGCACTCCTCGCGCAAGGAGTTTTTTCTCGGACGGAGGTCTGGGTTCGGATGCCATATCTTCATCAATGACGCGCAAGAGTGAAAAAGGACTCGGGATGCCGCCTGCCGCCATTAATCGGCGCTCCCGAATCCTTATTGAAGTTAGAAGTTCAAACGAAGCGCGAACTGAATCTGGCGATTGGTGCCCAACCCGACCGTTCGCTCGATTGTGCGATTGACCACACCGAATGCGCTGCCCGCCAGCGTTGCGGTGAAGGGCTGACCGGGCTGTAACGTCGCGCCGGCCCCGAAGGTGTTTGGCAACTGAGCAGGCGGGTTCGAGAAGTTCGTTGTGTTAAAGAGGTTGAACACCTCAGTTCGGAATTCCACGTTGGCCGATTCCGTTATTGCGAACTTCTTAGCGACGATCAGATCCTGCTGGACGAACCTCGGACCGTGTATGGAGTTGCGAACGAGGTTGCCAAACGTGCCGGGCTTCGGAATTGCGAACGCCGCCGGGTTGAGGATCGTGCGATCCTTGTTGATTAAAGGATTTACTCCCGGCAACAGATCGGGACGGCGCACGTTCCGAGAGTTGCCGCCGCCGGGCGTGTTGATGATCGCTGTGCGGCCAGCCGCCGGATTGCCGAAGTAGTTGCCTGCGGCATCGACGTAAAGGATGTCGGGCCGCGTGATCTGCACGGGGATCGGCAGTCCGCTTCGCGCGTTTAATATCGTGCCGACATCCCAGCCTCCCAGAAGCGCTCGCGCCGCTCCCGAAAGACTCTTGCCCCACGGCAGAGTATAGACGCCGCTGACGTTGAACGTGTGCCGTACGTCGAAGTTGTTGTAACCTTCATCGTAATCGAAATCCGCCGTCTTGCGTGCGATGTTCCCGGCCGTCAGCGCTTCGTTTGAGCCGGCGGTGTTCCCAAAACTCCGCCCGAATGTGTATTGGGAGTTGAGTGTCAGGCCGCTCGTGAAGCGGCGGCTCAGCGTGGCCTGAAAGGCGTTGTAGTTGTCGTGTCCTCCGCTGCGCTTGTAATCTATTTCCGCGAAGGGGTTCAGCACGGTTGGACTCTTGCCCGCGCCGTTCTCGGTCACAATCGAAAACTCGCGGATGATAATCGCGTTGCTCGCGGGATTGACGTTGGTTCGCACTTCCTTGATTTGATTGGCCACGCTTCGCAGGAAAAGATTGCGGCCCTGGCTGCCCACGTAAGCAAGTGTCACCACCATCTTGCCCGGGAGTTCTTGTTGGAACGAACCTGAATAAGAATAGATCCGCTCGGGCACACGGTAGTTTTCGCGATCGTAAGCGCGAGGCTGATAGTTGCGATTGTTGGGATTGGCGGCGAACGCGGCAACGATCGCGGGTATGTTGGCCGGGAACGCGTTGGTGACGTTGCTCAAAGTCGATGAGATGCGATCGGATTCGATCGGTTGAATCTGGTCTTCTATCTGACCCGGACCGTAGTTGATGCCGAATCCGGCTCGCACGACCGTTTTCCCGCCGCCGAACATCCCGGGGGCTCCCGGACGTGGAGACCACGCAAGCGCCAAGCGCGGCGCGAAGTTGGTCCTCAGCCCCTTATAAACCGTCGTGTCGTTAGGAAGGATGACACCTCTGTCGATATCAAACACAACTTGCCGGTTTTTGTCTTCGCGCAACGGCGTGTAGTACTCGTAGCGCAGCCCGTAGTTGAGCGTCAGATTCGGTCTGATCTTCCATTCGTCCTGCGCATACCCGATGTAAAACTCCTCCTTCGCTAAACGATTGCCGGTCGCACCCGCATTGAAGGGTTGCGAGCTGATGTCGCCATTAAATTGCACCGACGACGCTGTGTTCGCAAGGAAGTTCGCGAGATTGGAATACGAATAGGTCGTACCGCCCAACCGGTCGGTGTACAGCCTGATCAAGCGAACCTCGCCTCCGAATTTGAACGAGTGAGCGCCGCGCAGCCAACTGAGATTGTCGATAAACCCGATTGTGTAAGGCGTGTAAGGCGCGCCACGGCCATTGGTCGCGGAGTTGAGACGAAACAGTCCACCTGGAATAGAGAGGCCGGCGGAATTGCCCTGACCGGGTATGTTCTGCAAAGCGACGCTCCCGGACAGGTTGATTGTCACCGCTGAGAGGTCTATGCCGTTTATCGTCGGCGCGCTGCCCGCAACTCGAGTGTAAGCAGAGTTGTAGCCGAGCTTGAATTCGTTGACCATCCTCTGGCCGATCATTGCCTGCCACGACGCTACGCCGTTTTGCGGAACATAATCATAGACCGCGCGTGCGCCGGACACGTTTTGAGGTTGGGAATTGTCGCCCTGATCCCGGAAGAAACGGAAGTAGAAAGAGTGTTTGTCGTTCGCCCTCAAGTCCAGGCGCAACGAAGCTGAGTTCTCGTTGACTGAGTTGCTGCCGACCAACTGGCCGATATCGAAGTCCGGGCTTGTGAGAGGATTGGTTACGATGCGAGTCCCGCCGGCCCCAAGGAACGCGCCTTCGCACAGCGGGCGCACTGCCGCCACTGCCGATGCACAGCGTGTGAGCTTGGGAATGCCTTCAACGATGTTGATTCCAGATCGCAGCCGATATCCCTCGTAGCTCCCAAAAAAGAAGAGTTTGTTTTTAACGATTGGCCCGCCGAGTGAGAACCCGAATTGATTTAGTCTCAGCGGCGATTTGAAGTCGCGGTCGAACCAATTGCGCGCGTCCAGCTTTTCGTTGCGCAAATACTCAAAGAGCGAGCCGTGAAACCAATTGCCGCCGGACTTGGTCACGACGTTGACTTGGCCGCCGGTGCCCGTTCCGTATTCAGCGGGATAGCTGTTCGAATCAACACGAAACTCCTGCACGTTTTCGAGCGACGCCTGCAGTCGAAACGGGGACGCGATCTCGCCGTTCAAGTTGCCGGGCGATGCGTCGATGATCGCGGAACCTTCGACGCCGTCATACCGAACGGCGTTTTGCTCAACCGCGCGACCGCTGAAGCGGATATCGCCGAATGTGCCCGAACCGCTGTTGAGCGAGCCTGGCGCTTGCAGGTAAAGCTGCGACAATTGACGTCCGTTGAACGGCAACTCCTGAACCTCGCGCGCGTTTACGTTTGCCCCTATTCGCGCGGAGCTCGTGTCGAGTCCGACATCAGTAGCGGTTATGTCCACCGTTTCTCTTGTACCCGCCGGTTTCACCCCGATGTCGCTGGTCAGTGTTTGACCGACCAGTAGTTGGACTCCCGTGATCTCCGACTCTCCGAACCCACTTGCGGTAGCTCGAAGCGTGTACGTTGAAGGCTTCAAGTTTGCGATCACGTACAGTCCTTGATCGTTGCTAGTGGCGCTGCGCTGCTCGCCGCTGCGTTCGTTCGTGATCGTGACCGTGGCTCCGCCGATAACGGCTTTAGCCTGATCGTGAACCGTTCCGGTGATGCGGCCCTGATCGGTCTGAGCTAGGGTCACAGGTGTGATTAACATTTGCGCAGCGATTGTGAGAGTGAAGAGAACGGACAAGCCCGGGAAGAATCGCCTTCTTTCCTGCTGATTCATTGATGCCTCCTTTGTTGGTTGCGGAATGGTTTAGATATTGTTGCGAGTATCTGGAGCGCGAAGATTATCAAGAGCGGTTTAATGCATAATGAAACCGAAGTTAAATCTTTGTGAATCCTAAGAGCGTTAATCTCATCAACTGCCGAGCTCAGATTTCACGATTCGTTAAGACTGGGGTCAGGGCGCGTTCATCCGCACGCGCTAAGCTGGATTGGCAGTGTCGATGAAGCTTGGGCTTCATAGCGGCGGGACTGGATCAACACGATCGTTCCGCCTTTTCCATTTCTCGCGTGCAATACTTCTCACCTCAAGCGTTTTCAATCCGGGAATCGCTCCAGAGAAGGTGGGTCGATGAAATCGATCCGTACGGTTGGATTGTTTTGCCGAAGCAGACGCACGCTTCGAGCATCGAGCGCGGCACTCGCGCGGTCCGTTGATTTCAACGTGACATAACGATCATCGGCCGGCAGATAGAAAGCCGGAGTGAAACTGTCAACGAAGTTTCCCTCGTCGTCCCATTCCACGGCGAACGTGCGCGGCTTGTATCGCCACGCGACGCCACATTCGTCGAGCGCCCGCGCGAATGCTTCATCGGACGAGTCAAGAAACGCGACCTGACGCGTACCGTGCGCGTCTGGGTGTGATGAGTCGTGACGGGCAAAACATGAGGGGCTAAGAGCCGCGCTGAAGTGTTGATTTGGGGGTTGTTCAAATTGCGTTGTAGACATTGTCCTCCGAGTCCTGTATGCGCGTTGTACGCGCCTCAGAAGGTTTGGCCACTTACTGGTTGTCAATCACCTGGTGAGCACCCTTGGCGAGTTCAGCCTGCGACCTTCACCGCTCGATAGCCAGGGTGGGCATCGCTCGCGTCGCTTGAATAGACATTCACCGGCGCCCTCCACATTCATTCGTTGGTTCTCACGCTCACAAGCAATCAATGACAAGGATACTGGGAGCGGATTAGATCGTTATGAAGCCGCGATTAAGTTTCTATGAATTTCTGCTCGATCAAAACAGGCAATCGGAATTAACAACTATTTAACGGTCAGGCAATGTATCGATAAACTCCGCCCCATAGACTGTCTCTCGGCAGGAATTCTTGACCGGCTATGAAGGTTCTAATACGATGTCAAAGAAGTTGGAGAAGAAGGCCGCCCGCTTGGCCCGCAAGGCCGATAATCGGGCGACGGCGATTAGGCGGGTGATTCGCGAGTACACAGAAGCGCAAGTGACTAGCCCCGCTAATCTGAAACGAGACCTCGAAAGACAGCGAGAGATTGAGCAAGCGGTCGCCAGATACAGTCAAGCGCGGAAGGCTCTCGAACGAACGCGACAGAAGATCCAGTTGAAGAAAAGGGATCCACGCAACTCTCCGGTGGTTCCCCGAACGGTCACAAGACGCCACATCTGATTTATCCGCTATCAGATCAAGTGCGAGTGATTCCGGCGCCTGCCTGCTACGAGAACTGCAGGCGCTGGATCACTTCGTGTATCGCTTGTCGCGCGGCGAGCTCTTCCTCGCTGCGCTTGAGTTTCTTCTTTTCGTTCTTCTCGGCTTTGTGCTTCAGATGGGTCGTGTATTTCTGATTGGCCGCTTCCACCGAGGAGCGCAAACCTCCAAACCCGACTTCAACGTCCTCAGGGCGGCACTCCAACATCAACTCGCCCTTTCTCAAGTAAGCCTGCGCTTTGTGATTCGGCAGGCGTTTTCGCTCGGATCGCCATACATCGTCGAAGATGTCTTCCCAATCACGGGGCGGTTTGCTTGAAAGCGAAAACGGGAGGATGTAGTGAGTTTTACTTCCTGATGCTTTTCTCACTTTGCTCTCGTTGCAGTCATTGATGCTGATGGGCGCGAATTCTGCTTTCATTCTTTCCTCCAGGAAGTCTATGGGTGGATTTCGAAGCCGGCCAGTTGAGCGCTTATGCATCGCTCGTTCTGGTTTCCGGCTCACTCACCTGCCGCGAGCCGGGATCGTCAGACGACAGACACTTCGCCGGTTACGTCTTTGTGTGCTTCTTCGATTTGTGCGGCCGGCAAGGTAACGACCACACGAGAGCCTCGGCCGAGTTCGCTGGATACCGAAATATTGCCGCCGTGCGCGTGCGCGAGATGTTTGACGATCGCCAGTCCCAGCCCGCTCCCCTCGGTGTTGCGCGACCGTGACTTGTCGCCGCGATAGAGACGCTCGAACACCCGCGGCAAATCAGCCGCCGAGATTCCAGCTCCGGTGTCCTCGACGATAATGCTAATGTTGTCTTCCTCTTTTTCTGTCGACACAGTCACCGTTCCGCCCGGCCGGTTAAACTTGACGGCGTTGTCGATCAGGTTGTAGAGAATCTGCTCAAGCCGTTTTTGATCGGCGTGCACAATCATCCGCGTTGGAATCATGGAATGAAAAGATATCCCGGCGCTTGCCTTGCGAGAATCGAGAAGAAGAAAAACGTCGTCGACGACGCGATGGAGATCAACCGCGCGCAGTGTAAGCTCAACTTGTCCCGATTCAATCGCGGACAGATCCGTTATGTCGGAAATCAGCGATGTCATTCGGACGGCGTTCTTGTGCAGCGAATCAATAAACCGCTTCCTGGAGTCGGGCTCGTCCATAGCCCCGGCCAATAGAGTTTCCGAACTCGCGAGCATGGCCGCGAGCGGCGTGCGAAGTTCGTGCGAAAGATTCGCGAAGAACTCGCGGCGGATTCGTTCGAGCCTCTCAAGCTGAGTAGTGTCAAAGAAGACGCCAACGGCCAACTCGCGGCCAAGCGGCGAGATGTTCAACTGAAAGGCGCGGTGCTCGCGATCCGCCATTTCGACCTGAATCTCTTCGCTAATTCGCTCTTCCAGCACTCGGGCAAACGCGCGGTTGACGGCCGGATCCCGCGTCGCGTCGGTCAATCGATTTGCGCGCGACGGTTTGATTGCGTTCGACTTGCCGGCATCGGCGGCCCCGAGCTTGAAGATTCGCGCGGCAGCTTCGTTGTAAAGCGCAACTCGCATCTCGGAATCGACGATCAGCACCGCTTCCTGCATAGTGGCAAGCACGCCCGCTAGCAGCTTGTTCGTTTCCTCGGTAATCGCGGATTGATGTTTGATCTCCGACAGTGCCTCGCTGTAGCGGCTCAATGCATAACGCGAGACGAAGAAAGTCATGATCGCGACGACGATCACCGTTATCACGTGCG